>VFQN01000059.1_pt1 | contig 257105 bp, 249 predicted proteins | sample 3512371 | NCBI WGS metagenome assembly VFQN01 (sample SAMN10412370, study PRJNA504923) | tailings metagenome | isolation source: Replicate 2 from Balatoc abandoned mine | place: Philippines: Itogon, Benguet | collected 2017-08-28
TGACGTTTCAGCAATTCCTGCTCATTCTGCGTGCGCGCTGGCTGGTCGGCCTGGCGGTGCTTCTGGTAGTCGTCGCCGCCACGGTTGCGGTCAGCCTGGTGATGCCTAAGCAATACACTTCGGCCACGGCGGTTCTGATCGACGTGAAATCGCCCGATCCCATCCTCGGCGTCACGTTGCCGGCGCTGGTGACGCCTAGCTACATGGCGACTCAAGTGGACATCGTCACTTCGGACCGCGTCGCCCAGCGCGTCGTCCGCGTGCTCGGCTTCGACAAGAGCGCGCAGGCGGTCGAGCAGTGGCGCACCGCGACCGACGGTCGGGGCTCCATGGACGTGTACTTCGCTGACCTGCTGAAGAAGAAGCTCGACGTCAAGCCGTCGCGCGACTCCAACGTGCTGTCGATCGAATTCAGCGGCCAGGATCCGGCGTTTTCCGCGGCCGTCGCGAATGCGTTCGCGCAGGCTTACATCGACACCAACCTCGAACTGAAGATCGAACCGGCCAAGCAGTACGCGAACTGGTTCTCCGGCCAGTCCAAGGCGCTGCGCGAGAATCTCGAGCAGGCGCAGAGCAAGCTGTCGGCCTTCCAGCAGGAAACCGGCATCGTCAACACCGACGAGCGCCTCGACATCGAGAGCGCTCGTCTGGCCGAGCTCTCCAGCCAGTACACCGCGATCCAGGCGCAGCGCAGTGACAGCTCATCGCGCCAGGCGCAGGTCGGCCAGTCGCAGATAGAAACACTACCCGAAGTACAGCAGAATTCGCTCATCATCGGTCTGAAGTCGGAGCTGACGCGCGGCGAGTCGAGGCTGAATGAAATGAGCCAGCGCTTCGGTCGCAACCACCCCGAGTACCAGCGCGCCCAGGGCGAAGTCGATACCCTGCGTAGCAAGCTCGACGCAGAAATGAAGAAGGTGGCGAGCACGCTCAGCACCAGCAACCGCGTGAACGTGCAGCGCGAGGCCGAAGTACGGGCAGCACTGGCGGCACAGAAAAATCGAGTGCTCGAACTGAAGAAGCAGCGTGACGATCTGGCCGTCCTGCAGCGCGAGGTCGAGAGCGCACAGCGTGCCTACGACGCCGTGGCCCAGCGTTTCACCCAGACCAGCCTCGAAAGCCAGACCACGCAGACCAATATCGTCGTGCTGACGCCGGCGGTCGCGCCGGTCGAACATTCCAGCCCCAACCTGCTGCTGAACACGCTGGTCGCCATCTTCCTCGGCGTGCTGCTGGCGGTCGGTACCGTATTGCTGCTCGAACTGCTGGATCAGCGCGTGCGCGGTGACGACGATCTGCAGCAACTGCTCGGTGTGCCGGTGCTCGGCCTGATCTCGACCGTCAAGTTCAACAAGGGCGCCAAACGCGCCCGTGCGGCCACCGCCTGAAGGACATCACCATGAACGCACCCACTTCCATCGATACCGGGTCCGGGCGGGCCATCGGCGCCATCCTGATCGACGCAGGCCGCTTGAGCCCGGACGGCGCCGAACGCATCCTGCGTGCGCAGCGCGAGCGCGGCCTGCGCTTCGGCGACGCGGCGATCTCGCTCGGCCTGCTGAAGGAATCCGACATCCAGTTCGCGCTGTCGCGCCAGTTTGACTACCCCTTCCTGCAGGCCGGCGAAAGCGCGGTCAGCGACGAGGTGATCGCGGCCTATCGCCCCTTCACCCACCAGGTGGAAGAACTGCGCGCACTGCGCAGTCAGCTCATGCTGCGCTGGTTCGATGCCGAAGCCGAGCGCAAGACGCTGGCCATCGTCAGTCCGGAGCGTGGCGAGGGCCGCAGCTTCATCGCCGCCAATCTGGCCGTCGTGTTCTCCCAGCTGGGCGAGCGCACGCTGCTGATCGACGCCGACATGCGCAATCCGCGGCAGCACACACTGTTCTCGGTCAGCAATCGGGTCGGTCTGTCGGAGACGTTGGCCGGGCGCGGTGGTCCTGACGCGGTGCAGCGCGTGCCGGCGCTGCTCGACCTGTGCGTGATGCCGGCCGGTGCAGTGCCGCCGAACCCGCAGGAACTGCTGTCGCGGCCCGTGTTCAGCCAGTTGCTGGGGCAGCTGTCGAAGGACTTCGACGTCATCCTGATCGACACGCCCGCCGGAGCCGAGTACGCCGACGCGCAGACTATCGCCGTACGTGCGAGCGGTGCGCTGATGGTGGCGCGCAAGAACGTGAGCCGCGCCTCGCGCCTGCGTCGCCTGGCCGACGAACTGATCACCGCCAGCGCGACCGTCGTCGGCTCGGTGATGAACGAGCCCTGATCGTGCCGACTGCGTCCAGGGAGAATCTGCTCCGCGTCATCGTGCAGACATTGATCTCTCACAGAGTCGGCGTGCGCAAGGCCGATGCGGCCTGAGGGCCGTTCATGAGCAGCGACGCCGATCTGCTCTTCATGAACGAGGCGCTGGCGCTCGCGCGTGAGGCGGGAGCGCTCGGCGAGGTACCGGTGGGCGCCGTCGTCGTCAGCAACGGCGAGATCGTCGGCCGCGGCTTCAATCGCCCCATCATGGCCAACGACCCGACCGCCCATGCCGAAGTGATGGCCTTGCGCGCGGCGGGCCAGGCACTGGCCAACTACCGCATGCCCGGCTGCACCCTGTACGTGACGCTGGAACCGTGCGCGATGTGCAGCGGTGCGATCCAGCATGCGCGCATCGCGCGCGTCGTGTTCGGCGCGCGCGACCCGAAGACCGGATGCTGCGGCAGCGTGACCGACCTGTTCGCCGAGCCCAGACTCAATCACCATGCCGAAGTCGAGTCCGGCGTGCTGGCCGAGGAATGCGGTCGCCTGCTCAGCGACTTCTTCGCCGCCCGCCGCCGGCGCATCGAAACCGCCTGATGCATATCGACATCGACATCCGCTCGCAGTGGCTGCGCCTGTACGACGATGGCGGCGTGCTGATCCGTCGCTATCGGGTGTCGACGGCCAAGAACGGAGCCGGCGAGCAGCGCGGCAGCTTCCGCACGCCGCGCGGGCGGCACGTCATCCGCGCCCGCATCGGCGCCGGCGCGCCAGCGAACACGGTGTTCGTGCGCCGGCGTCCGACCGGCGAACTTTGGTCGCCGGAACTGGCGGCCGCACATCCCGGCCGCGACTGGATACTGACGCGCATACTGTGGCTGTCTGGCTGCGAGCGGGGCCTGAACCGGCTGGGTGAGGTCGATACGATGCGTCGCTACATCTATCTGCATGGCAGCCCGGATACGGCGGAGATGGGCGTACCCGGCTCGATCGGCTGCGTGCGCATGCGCAATCGCGACATCATTGAACTGTTCGACCTGGTGCCGGCGGGCACCCCGGTCCACATCGCGGACTGAGCGTGCTGCGCGTCGAGCTGGGTGACTGGGCGTCGATGGCGCCGGCACTCGAGGCGATACGCCACAAAGTGTTCATCGTCGAACAGCAGGTTCCGGAAGAGATGGAGTGGGACGCCGACGACGCCACCAGCGTGCATGCGCTGGCGCGGCTCGACGGTCACCCGGTCGGCTGCGGGCGCCTGTTGCCGGACGGCCACATCGGCCGCATGGCCGTGCGCGCGCCGCACCGCTCAAGAGGCATCGGCCGGGCGCTGCTGCAGGCTTTGCTCGCCGAGGCGCAGCGGCGCGGCGTGCGCGAGGTGGTGCTGCACGCGCAGACGCACGCGCTGCGCTTCTACGAGGGGCAGGGTTTCGTTGCCGACGGGCCGGTATTCGACGAGGCCGGCATCGCTCACCGCCGGATGTCGAGGGCCCTGGTCAGCTGAGACAGGAAGTCGTCCCCCAGCGGCTTGACGATGAAGTCGGTCACGCGCGGGAAGGTGAAGGCGCGGTCGCGGTCGGCTTCCAGCGGTGACGAACTGAGCATGCAGACGCGGGAATCCGCCTGTTGCGCCGCGGGCAGCCGGTGGAACTGTTCGAGAAACTCGAAGCCATTCATGCGCGGCATGTTGATGTCGAGCAGGATGAGGTCGACCGCGTGTCCCGGGTGCGCCTGAAACCACTCCAATGCCTTTTCCGCCCACTCGAACACCAGCAGCTCAGTCGCCAGACCGGAGCGCTCGATCATCATGCCGTGAAAGAAATTGTCGGCGTCGTTGTCGTCGATCAGCATCACGGTGCGCAGCGCTGCAGTCGTCATCGTGCAAACCCCGGTTGATCGGCGCCGCGCATACAGTGTCGAGGCGCGCGCGCAGATGCGGCGACGGGCCGCGGGGTGGCGTCAGTTTCGATGGAAGGGGCTGTCATCGGCATGGCGAGCGTCCGATCAGGCATATGTGCATCACGCTATCTCCGTCCGCTGCATCGCGTGCGAGGTGATACCGATGCGGCAGCTCGCGGGCAATGCCAGCACGAAGCGGCTGCCAGCGCCGGGCTGCGACTCGACGAAGATGCGGCCGTGGTGCATGTCGGCGATGCGTCGGCTCAGCGCAAGTCCGAGGCCGGTGCCCTCGTACTCCGCCTGCGCGTGCAGCCGCTGGAAGGCCTCGAAGATGCGTTCCTGGAACTCCGGCGCGATGCCTATGCCCTTGTCGCGCACCGATACATGCAGTTCGTCGTCGACCACGGCGTAAGCGATATCGACTTCCGGCGGCTCACCGGGCGCGTGAAACTTCAGTGCGTTGTCGATCACGTTCTGCAGCAGCAGGCCCAGCAGGCTGCGGTCGCCGCGAATGACCGGCAGCGGTGTGACGCGTATCGTCGCGCCGCTGCGAGCGATCGCGGCGGCCAGCGACTGGCGCGTGTCCTCGACCAGTTCGGCCAGATTGACCGCGTCCATCCGCGCCTCGGTCGCATCGAGCCGGACGAAGGCGAGCAGGTCGTCCACCAGCGCCCGCAGCCGTTCGCCGCCGCGCACGATGAAGTCCACGTAGCGCTCGCGTCGCGTGGCATCCGCCTCGTTGGCGTCACGCCGGAGCAGCTTGGCGAAGTTCAGGATGGAGTTGATCGGTTCGCGCAGATCGTGCGAAGCGACATGCACGAACTGCTGCAGCGCGATATTGCTGCGTTCGAGTTCGGCGAGCGTGCGCTGCAGATGTTCCTCCGCCTGCAGCCGCGCCGTGATGTCCTCACCAACGCCGAGCAGGCCGGTGGTCACGCCCTGTTCGTCGTGCAGCCGCGTGGTGTGCCAGGACACGACGCGCAACTGACCGTCGGCCGTCAGCACGTGGCCACGGAAGCGGCGTGCCGCGTCGCGTTCGCCACTGACCAGCTGAGCGAAGAAGGCGCGCGCATCGGCACGCTCGTTTTCCGGGAAGCACAGTTCGAACCAGTCGCGTCCGGGCAGGCTGCTGCCGGGGCGGCCAAGTACCTCGGCCGCCATCCGGTTGGCGCGCACGATGCGGCCGTCGTTGTCCGCAACCACCATCATGTTGCCGGCGATGTCGAAGTACAGCTCGGCGCGGTCTCGCTCCGCCTTCAGCTCGACGGTGCGATGGTCGACCAGCGCCTTCATTTCAGCGTTGAAACGCTGCAACTGCCGTTCGAACAGGTTCTGCCGCTCGTGTGCAGCCTGCAGTTCGCTCACGTGCAGGCGCAGTTCGATCTGCGCGACCACCTGCCGTGCCAGCGCAGCCAGCGCTTCGCGCTGCGCGGCGCCGAGCTCGTGTGCCACGGTGTCGATGACGCACAGCGTGCCGATACGCCGGCCATCGGCGACTTCGAGCGGCGCGCCGGCGTAGAAGCGGATGCCCGGCCCGCCAGTGACCAGCGGGTTGTCGCGAAAACGCGCGTCCATCGTCGCGTCCGGCACCACCAGCACCTCGTGCTGCAGGATGGCGTGTGCGCAGAAGGCCTGTTCGCGCGGTGTTTCGGTGGCGTCGAGGCCGATGCGCGACTTGAACCATTGGCGGTCCTGGTCGACCAGGCTGACCAGCGCGATCGGGGTGCCGCAGAGCTGCGAGGCGATCCGCGCGAGATCGTCGAACGCCGGTTCGGGCGGCGTGTCCAGCAGCCGGCAGGCCTGCAGCGCCTGCAGGCGTTCGTGTTCGTCGGGCGGCAGTGGGGCTGCGATCGTGGAAGTCATGCTGCACGTGTCCGTAGCGGAGTGCTGCCAATCATCATTTCACCCGCCGCTGCTGCAGGGTTGGAGGGGGTGGAGGCGACGGCGGGCAGTGTTGGCCTGTTGTCGGCATTCTGCCTTCAAACTTGACTGACCGCCGGTGTCCGCGAGCGTTCAGCGATCGATCGCGATGCGGCGTCTGTCGTCCGCGCGTCCGCTCGGGCCGTAGCAGCGCTCCTCGACGTCGATACGGCTGCGGCACATTGTCAGTACGGTACTCGACCGGGTGCCGTAGTCCTCGCCGGCAATGAAGACCGGTGACAGGCGGCGCTCCCATTCAAGACCGACACCGGTGTCCGGCAGGTCGGCGTCAGGGGCCGGCGTGTCGTCACGCAGCGTGTCGAAAAGTGCCTCCTGACGCGCTTCGGCGTCCTCCTGCGCAAGTGCCCGCGCAAAGCCGTCGCGGGCGCGCAGCAGCTTGGGCCAGGGCGTGCCCGGAAGGTGGTTGGACAGCGCATGGATGCCGTCGTCGAGCACGCGCCACTGCGCTTCGTCACCGTGGCGGTGGCCGACCCACACCAGCGTGTCGCCGTCGCACAGCAGCAGATTGAAGCCGTTGTAGGCGCCTGCTTCGCTGCAGGTCTGGCGGGCGTAGTCGTCGGCGGTCTGCCGGCCGGTCAGGAACCTGGCAACCAGTTCGCCGCGCGAGCGGGCATCTGCGCGCTGCGTCGACGGATCGCGGTAGTTGGTCAGGGCAGCGAAGCGGCCAGAGCGGCTTACGCCCATCCAGCTGCCGCCCGACTGCAGGTCGCGCCCGGCCAGCACCTGCGGCGCATCCGGCCAGAAGTCGAGCGCGGCCGTCGGACGACGGTGGAACTCGTCGCGATTGGCGGCCACGATCAGAGGGCAGTCCGGCTGCTGCTTCCAGCCGAGCACGATGAGACACATGGGCTACGGCGTCCGTCAGGCGGCGCGGAAGCGTTCGAGATGACGCACGCTGTCTGGCGCCAGGAAGTCGTGCAGGCCGTGGCTCTGCACGTGGCAGCCCAGTTCCAGCTCGAACAGCCTTTGATTGTTCACGCCTTCATATACTTCCATCCAGGTCTGCGGATCGTCCAGCCGGCGGCGCACGCGGCCGGCGATGCCGGTGGCCGCCTGCAGCGAGGTCTGCATGGCGCTCAATGCGGCCAGCAGGGCCGCCTCCCGGGTGGTGTCGATGCGGTAGTAGATGTAGTAGTCGATGCGCACCGTCATTCGCCGAGCGCGTAGGGCAGGGCGGTGAAGCGCAGCACCGGCCCGTCCAGACCGCCGATGCGCACCTCGCCCGCTTCGGTGCTCGACATCTGCACCACGGCGAGCAGATCGCAGCCGCCGTCCGGCAGCGCGACCGCATCGACCACCACGCCGCAAGCCTGTCCGTTCGTGTCCACGCCGTGTACCGGCGTGCCGGCTGCCGGTGGCGGACAGTCCGCGCTCGCGCGGTACATGCGGCGCTTCAGCTTGCCGAGGTATTGCGTGCGGGCGACGATCTCCTGCCCGGGGTAGCAGCCCTTCTTGAAACTGACGCCGCCGGTCAGTTCGAAATTGACCATCTGCGGCACGAATTCTTCCTGCGTACCCGGCCATACGCTGACCAGACCGTCGCGGATGTCGAACCAGCGCCAGGTCGGTGTGCCGGCAGGTGTGGCGCGGCTGGACAGCACACTCCAGACCGCGTCGAGGCGGTCGGCCGGCAGCACGATCTCGAAGCGGTCGTTTGCCAGGCGCAGCACCCGCACGCCATCGGCCGCCGCCTGTGTCATCGGCGCCGCCGGAACCGGCAGGCCGGCCGCCTGCAGTGCGGCTTCGGCGTCGCGGCCGGCCAGCCCGAGCGCGGGCATCGCCCCGGTCGCGTCGGTCAGCGTGGCCTTGGAGCGCAGGATGTACATCGACAGCTTCTTGCGCATCGCCTCTGCCAACGCACGCGGCAACTGCAGTACGGTGGCGTCGCCGTCGCGCCACATCGTGAAGGTGGCGAGCAGACGCCCCTTGGCGGTGCAGAAACCGGCGCTGCGCACGCCGTCGACCGGCAGGCCCTTGACGTCGTTGGTCATCAGGTTGTGCAGGAAGGTGGCGGCGTCCTCGCCGTCGGCGCGCAGCCGGGCGAGATGGGTCAGCGGCACCAGCACCGTGCCCTGCTGCGCGGCGCGCATTTCGGCGGCGGCGTCCTGCATGGCGGGGAACTGGCCGTCGTCGGCTGCAGTGCCGGAGGGGATGAGGTCGTCAAGCATCATGATGTTGCGAAATCCGTAGGCAGGAGAGATTGCCGAAAAGGTTAACATACGGGGCCGCGCGTGCTGCCTGCGCGTTCCCGCCTCTTTCGCATGACCCGTCTGCTTGTCCGTCTGTTCCTTCTTCTGGCTGTAGTCGCCGCGCTGATCGGTGCCGCACTGGTCTGGTACGCGCAGCGCCCGCTGCAGTGGAGCGGCGATGCCGTCGAATACACGCTGCGCCCGGGTACCGCGCTGCGCCAGGCGGCGCGCCAGATCGAGGCGGCGGGTGTTCCGGTCGATGGCCGCCTGCTCGGCCTGATCGGCCGCGTCGCGGTCGATGGCACCCGGCTCCAGGCCGGCAGCTATGCCTTCAACAGCGGCGTCACGCCGCTCGAACTGTTGGGCATGATGACGCGCGGCGATGTGAGCATGCGCGAGGTACGCTTCATCGAGGGCTGGACCCTGAAGCAGATCCGCACTGCGCTGGCCGCCAGTCCCGACCTGAAGCAGGACGCCGCCGCGCTGTCCGACGCCGAACTGCTGGCCCAGCTCGGCAGCGACGCCACTTTCGTCGAGGGCTGGTTCTTTCCGGACACCTATCTATTTGCCGCCGGCGACAGTGACCTGTCGATACTGAAGCGCGCCCATCATGCGATGCGCGCGCAACTGGAACAGGCCTGGGCGGCGCGCGCGCCCGATCTGCCCTACGCCTCGCTGCAGGACGCGCTGATCATGGCGTCCATCGTCGAGAAGGAAACCGGCGCCGCGGCCGATCGCGACAAGGTGGCGTCGGTGTTCGTGAACCGGCTGCGTGCCGGCATGCCGCTGCAGACCGACCCCACCGTGATCTACGGGCTGGGCGAGCGCTTCGACGGCAATCTGACGCGCGCGCACCTGCAGACCGACGGCCCCTACAACACCTATCTGCGGCGTGGCCTGCCGCCGACGCCAATTGCCGCGCCCGGGCGCGCATCGATCGAAGCGGCGTTGAATCCGGCGCCCACCCGTTACTATTACTTCGTCGCGCGCGGCGACGGCAGCAGCGTGTTCTCGAAGACGCTGGCCGAGCACAACAGCGCGGTCGATCGCTACCAGCGGCGGCCGGCGCGCGCTGCACGCAACTGAAGCCGGCTGTCACCCATCATTCCCATTCATCCGAACCCGATGCACAACACCCGCTTCATCACCTTCGAAGGCATGGACGGTGCAGGCAAGAGCACGCAGATCGCCCGCACCGCCGACTGGCTGCGCGCACGCGGTCATGCGGTGCTGCTGACCCGCGAACCGGGCGGTACTCCGCTGGGCGAGTCGCTGCGCGCGCTGCTGCTGCACCAGGCCATGCACCCGGATACCGAAGCCCTGCTGATGTTTGCCGCCCGCCGCGAACACCTTGCGCAGGTGATCGAACCCGCGCTGGCGCGCGGGGAATGGGTGCTGTGCGATCGCTTCACCGACGCCAGCTTCGCCTACCAGGGCGGCGGTCGCGGCCTCGACATCGCCCGGCTCGAGCTGCTCGAAACCTGGGTACAGCGCGGTCTGCAGCCCGGACTCACGCTGCTTTTCGATCTGCCCTGCGAGGTGGCGGCGCAAAGACTGGCGGCCAGCGGTGGCGACCCGGACCGCTTCGAGCGCGAACAGTCGGATTTCTTCAACCGGGTGCGTGCGGCCTACCTCGCGCGCGCCAAGGCCGACCCGCGACGCATGCAGGTGCTCGACGCCGCGCGGACCCCGGAAGAAGTTTCCATTCAACTTGAAGAAATTCTTTCAAGGTACTGTTCCTGAATGATTTACGACTGGTGCAAGCCGCAGTGGTCGCAGTTGATGGCGTTGGCCGAACGGATGCCGCATGCGCTGCTGCTGGCCGGGCCGGCCGGCCTGGGCAAGCGCGAATTCGCCGAAGCGCTGGCGGCGCGCATGCTGTGCGAGCGGGCGCGCGGCGAACAGGCAGCCTGCGGCGAATGCGCGTCCTGCAGGCTGATCGCCACCGACAACCACCCGGACTGGCTGGTCGTGCGGCCGGAGGCGCTCGACGACGAGGCCGAAGAGGGTGACGAGGCGGCGTCCGACGACGGTGACGGCAAGGCGAAATCGAAACTGATCCGCATTGCCCAGGTGCGGGCGGTGACCGATCGTCTGGGCGTTGGCTCGCACCAGGGCGGCTATCGCGTAGTGCTGCTGTATCCGGCCGAAGCGATGAACGTCGACGCCGCGAACGCTCTTCTCAAATCACTTGAAGAGCCGCCACCCAAGACATTGTTTTTGCTGATTACGGATCATCCTCGAAAGCTGCTGCCGACGATACGCAGCCGCACCCGCGTGCTGTCCTTCCAGCAGCCGCCCATCGAACAGTCGCTGGCCTGGCTGGCGGCCCAGGGCGTGCGCGATGCCGGGGATGCCCTGGCGCTGTGTGCAGGCTCGCCACTGCATGCGCGCGACCTCGCCAGTTCGAAGGACGCTCAAATCCAGGCCCAGTTTGTCGATGATGTATCGAAGCAGGCGCTGAGCGCGCCGCTGGAAGTCGCCGCGCGCTGGGACGGCTGGCTCAAGGGGCGCAAGAAGGGCGAACCGGGCCTGACCGATCTGCCGACGCTGGTCACCTGGCTGCAGCGCTGGCTGGCCGACCTCGTGCTGCTCGCGCAGGCCGGCGAGCCGCGGGTATTCGTCGGCCGACGCGCCCAGCTCGGGCAGCTGGCGGAACGCAGCGACGTGGGCACTGTCCTGCGTGGGTACAATGAATTGCTGAAGGTGCGGGCACTGGCGCATCACCCGCTGAATGCGCGCCTGTTCCTCGAAGACATGCTCATCCGTTACGCCCGTCTGTTCCGGTCGCAACGTTGAGCGCACGAAAAGGGAGGCTGTCATGAGCGATCCGCATATCCAGTCGGGTAACCGGCGCAGCGTGCTGTCGCTGGCGGTGACGTCGAAATCGGTGCTCTATGCGGCCTACATGCCTTTCCTGAGGGGCGGGGGCATCTTCCTGCCGACCAACCGCGCCTACCGTCTGGGCGACGAAGTGTTCCTGCTGCTGCAGCTGATGGAAGATCCGGCCAAGCTGCCCATCCAGGGCACGGTCGCCTGGGTGACGCCGGCCGATGCGCAGGGCGGCAAGCAGCAGGGCATAGGCCTGCGCTTTGGCGAGGACGAAAGCAGCAAGTCGGCGCGGGCCAAGATCGAACAGGTGGTCGGCGGCTACCTCGGTTCGTCGCGACAGACCCACACGCTCTGATTCAGTATTGATCCACAACGGTTTTTCATGTTCATCGACTCACACTGCCACATCGATTTCCCCGACCTCGCCGCGCGCGAGGACGAAGTGCTCGCCAATATGCAGGCGCAGCAGGTCAGCCACGCACTGTGCGTGTCGGTCAATATCGAACAGTGGCCGCGCGTCACCGGCATGGCCGAGCGACACGCCAACGTGTTCGCTTCGCTCGGCGTGCACCCCGATTACGAGGACGTGACCGAGCCGGACGTGGCGCAGCTGGTCGACATGTCCGCCCATCCGCGCGTGGTCGCCATCGGTGAAACCGGGCTCGACTACTTCCGCCTGACCGGCGACCTCGAATGGCAGCGCAAGCGCTTTCGCACGCACATCCGCGCCGCGCGCGAGTGCGGCAAGCCGCTCATCATCCACACCCGTTCGTCGGCCGAGGACACGCTGGCCATCATGCGCGAGGAACGCGCGCACGAGGCAGGCGGCGTCATGCACTGCTTCACCGAAACGCTCGAAGTGGCCGAAGCGGCGATCGACATGGGCTTCTGCATTTCCTTCTCTGGCATCGTCACCTTCAAGAACGCACAGCAGTTGCGCGACGTAGCCAAGGCCATCCCGCTGGCGTCGATGCTGATCGAGACCGATTCGCCCTATCTGGCGCCGGTGCCCTACCGCGGCAAGATGAATGAGCCGGCCTATGTGCCGCACGTCGCCGCCGAACTGGCGAAGGTGCGTGGCATGACGGTGGAGGAGGTCGGTCGCGTCACCACCGACAACTTCTTCCGCCTGTTCCACGACGCCGCGCGTCTGGCCGGCCGCGAGGAGGTGGCCGCATGAAGGCGCTGCGCATCGCACTGCTCGGTTTCGTTCTCGGTCTGGCCGGCGCCAGTGGCGTGTCGGCAGCCGCGTACGACGACCTGATCAACGCCGCCAACCTTGGCGACACCGGCAAGGTGGCCAGTTTCATCGACCGTGGCCTGGACGTGAATTCGGTCGATCCGCGTGGCGAGACGCTGCTCATCATCGCTGCGCGCAACGGCTACACCGACCTCGTCAAGGCGCTGCTGGCACGCCGCGCCAAGGTCGAGGCGGTCAACGCGGTCGGCGAAACCGCGCTGGCGGTGGCCGCTTTCAACGGCCACGTTGCCGTGGTCGACCAGCTGCTCGCGGCTGGCGCCAATCCGGTCAATACCCAGGGCTGGTCGGCGCTGCACTACGCGGCGATGCAGGGACACACGGCGGTGCTGAAGGCGCTGATCGCGCGCGGTGCGCCGGTCGACGCGCCGGCGCCCAATGGCGCCACCGCGCTGATGCTGGCGGCCAAGGCCAATATCGAGTCGGTGAAGGTGCTGCTGGCCGCACGCGCCGACGCGCGCATCCGCGGCCGCGACGGCGAGACCGCACTCGACTGGGCGATGAAGGCCGGTAACACCGACGCGGCCGCGCTGATCCGCGCGGCGATGGGGCAGTGATGACGCACCCGGCGAGCGGATCCGGCCTCGGCCACGCGACGGACTATCCGGACAGTTACGACGCCGGCCTGCTGTTCCCGATGCCGCGCGAGGCGTCGCGCGCGGCGCTGGGCATCGCTGCGCAGACGCTACCCTTCGGCGGCGTCGATCGCTGGCACGCCTGGGAGATTTCCTGGCTCAACCCGCAGGGCAAGCCTGAAGTCGCGATCGGCCGCTTCGACATTCCGGCCGACAGCAGCCACATCGTCGAGTCGAAGTCGCTCAAGCTCTACCTGAACGGCTACAACAACGAACGCATGAGTTCGCTGGAAGCGGTGCGCGCGCTGATCGAGACCGATCTGTCGGCTGCCTGCCAGTCCGGCGTGACGGTGCAGATGTATGCGCCGGACGGCGTGCCGCCGGTGCAGACGCAGATGGTGGGCGAGTCGATCGACGGCCTGGACATCGTCTGCGACCGCTACCAGCCGGACACAGCGCTGCTGTCCGCCAGTGGCGACACGGTCGAGGAAACGCTGCGCTCCGACCTGCTGAAGTCCAACTGCCCGGTCACGCTGCAGCCGGACTGGGCGTCGCTGCAACTGCGCTACCGCGGACCGAAGATCGACCGCGCCGGGCTGTTGCGCTACATCGTGTCCTTTCGCAATCACGCCGATTTCCACGAGCACTGCGTCGAACGCATCTACATGGACGTGATGGCGCGCTGCCAGCCCGAACTGCTGACCGTGTGCGCCTGTTACACCCGTCGCGGCGGGCTCGACATCAACCCCTGGCGCAGCAATTTCGAGTCGCCGCCCGACAGTTTCGTCAAGCTGATCAGGCAGTAAGCCGGGCGCGCAGGTCGGCTACCGCGGCGCGGAACTCCGGCGCGCCGCCGTAGCTCGGATGCCGCGCCGGCAGCGCGTCGATGCCCATGTCGGCCAGGCTGTGCTGACAGATGCGGCCGATGGCCAGACGCGGCACGCCGGGGAAGAGGGCGAGGAACTGTTCCAGCAGCGGGCGCAGCGCGCGCCGTTCGCTCACGCTCGGCGCACGGTTGGTCAGCGGCCGGCCGATGTCGTGCGGGTGGTAGGCGACCGCGTTCCACAGCACGAAATCGGTCGGTGCCCAGCCATTGCCGGACATCGCGGCCCAGACGATGCTGGCGGTCCGCTCCAGCATGCCGTCGGTGTTCTTCAGCTGCGGCAGCACGCGACTGGTGCGCCGGAAGCCGCCGTCGAAATAATCGCTGCCGCGGCCGGCAGCATGGGCTGCCAGCACGTCGCGCTCGCTGGTCATCGCCATGCCGGAGAACTTGGCACCGCTGTAGCTCGGCGCTTCGGCGATCAGCAGCACGCGAGCGCGCCCGAGCCGGGCGGCCAGATAGCGCTGCAGGTGGTCGGCGCGGATGCGCGGTGCGTCCGGACCGGTGTCGTGCAGCGGGTCGTGATCGCCCCAGGGGTTGAACATCGTGGCGGGCTCGGGAATCAATGCACCGGCCGCGACGGCGGAAACAAAACTGTCGAGATCGTTTTTCGACATCGGGTGTCCATACGGGCTGAAACGCAAGGCGCGCATTGTGCCCGACCTGGCTGTCGTACCGGGAGCGGTCGACAGACGCCGGACAAGACAAGAAAGAGAATGAAGCGATGACCTCCGATCTGATTCTGGCCGCGCGCATGGCGCTGCGCGACTTCCGCGCCGGCGAACTGCGCGTGCTTGGCCTGGCGCTGCTGCTGGCGGTGGCGGCACTGACCTCGGTGTCCTTCTTCACCGACCGGGTGTCGCGCTCGGTGGTCAGCGAGGCAAACCAGCTGCTCGGCGGCGACCTGCGCGTGGCCGGCGACAACCCGCTGCCCGACGCCTACATCGATGAAGCGCAGTCGCGCGGTCTGCGTGCGATCCGTAGCTGGAGCTTCACCAGCATGGCGTCGGCCGCCGACGGCGCGCAGCTGGTCGGCGTCAAGGCGGTGGCCGACGGTTACCCGCTGCGCGGCAAGCTGCGCATCGCGCCAGAACTGAATGCGCCGGACGCCGACACGCGGGCGATACCCGAGCCCGGCACCGTGTGGCTGGACGAGCGCGCAACCAGCGCGCTGCGCGTGCGCAGCGGCGACACCCTCAGCGTTGGCCAGCTCAAGCTGCGCGTGGCTGCAGTGCTCACCTTCGAATCGGATCGCGGTGCGAGCTTCTTCGCCATCGTGCCGCGGTTGATGCTGAACGCGGCCGACCTGCCGGCCAGCGGGCTGATACAGGAAGGCAGCCGCATCAGCTACCGGTTGCACGTGGCCGGCGAGGATGCCGCGGTGCGCGCCTACGCCGCCTGGCTGAAGCCGCAGCTGGCGCGCGGCCAGCGCGTCGAGAACGTCGAAGAGGCGCAGCCCGAGGTGCGCGGCGCGCTCGACCGGGCGCAGAAATTCCTGCGTCTGGCGGCCATGCTGGCCGTCGTGTTCGCCGCCGTGGCGGTCGGCCTTGCGGCGCGCCGCTACATGCAGCGCCATCTCGACGGCTGCGCCGTGATGCGCTGCCTCGGCGCTACGCAGGCGCGGCTGACGCGGCTGTTCCTGATCGAATTCGTGCTGGTCGGCCTGCTCGCCTGCGCGCTCGGCTGCGTGGTCGGCTATGCCACGCAGTTCGGCGTCGAGGCGCTGCTGGCCGGTCTGTTCGCGACCACGCTGCCGCAGCCGGGACCGACGCCGGTGCTGTATGGCTTCGCCGTCGGCATGACCTTGATGCTGGGTTTCGTCTGGCCGCAGCTGCTGCGCCTGCGCAGGGTGTCGACGCTGCGCGTGTTGCGGCGCGAATGGGACGATGCCGACGTCGTGTCCTGGGGCGCCTACGGTTTCGGCCTGGCCTGCCTGTCGGCGCTGATCGTGCTGATGGCCGGCGACCTGACGCTGGGCGCCGTCGTGGTCGGTGGCTTCGCGGCCGCCTGCGGCATTTACGCGGCGGTCGCCTGGGGCGCGCTGGCGCTGGTGGCGCGGCTGCGCGGCGGCACTGCCGGCGGCTGGCGCTACGGTCTGGCCAGCCTGACCCGCCGGCGCGTCGCCTCGACGGTGCAGATCGCCGCGCTCGGTCTCGGCCTCACCGCGGTGCTGCTGCTGGTCATTGTGCGCGGCGATCTACTTGATGCCTGGCGCAACCGGCTGCCGGTCGACGCACCGAACCGCTTCGTGCTGAACATCCAGCCCGACCAGCTCGACGCAGTGCGCGCGCAGTTCGCCGATGCCGGCCTGGCGCCGCCGCAGCTGCTGCCGATGTCGCGCGCTCGCCTGGTCGCGCTGGACGGCCGTGCGGTGTCGCCGGACGACTATGACGACGCGCGCGCCAAGCGGCTGGTCGAGCGCGAATTCAACCTGTCCTGGGACGACCACGTACAGGTTGGCAACCGCATCGTCGCCGGCAACTGGGACGCCGCGAAGCCCGCCTTCTCGGTCGAGGCCGGACTGGCGCGCACATTGGGCATCGCGCCTGGTGACCGTTTGCGCTTCGATATCGCCGGCCGCCAGGTCGAGGCGGTGGTCGGCAGCCTGCGCGAGCTGGAGTGGGATTCGATGAACGTCAATTTCTTCGTCGTCGCGACCCCCGGCGTGCTGGAGGACTTCCCGGCCAGCTACATCACCTCCTTCCATCTGCCGGCAACGGCAGCCGGCTTCACCAACGAACTGGTGGCGCGCTTTCCCAACCTGACCGCGGTCGATGTCGATGCCGTGGTGCGCCAGTTCCGCGCGCTGATGGACCAGCTGTCGGCGGCAGTCAGCGTGGTGTTCGGTTTCGCGCTGCTGGCTGGCGTGGTCGTGCTGCTGGCAGCCATCGAGTCCACGCACGACGAGCGGCGTTTCGAGCTGGCGGTGCTGCGCACCCTCGGCGCACGCGACCGGCAATTGCGTGCCTCGTTGGCCGCGGAATTTGCGATACTCGGGGCTCTCGCTGGCGTGCTCGCCGCATTCGGCGCTCTCGTGCTGACCATGCTGCTGGCCCGCCAGGCCTTTCAGCTCCCGTATCTGCCCTCCGCCGGCCTGCCGCTGGCCGGCGTCGCATTCAGCGTGCTGGCCGTGCTTGCCGCCGGCATGCTGGGTCTGCGCGGAGCGCTGAAGGCACCCGCGCTGACCAGCCTGCGCGCGCTCTGATTTTTCCGTACGGCCGATGTGACGCGGCGCTGCCGCCGCGCACTCGTCCTGTTCGTCTGTCCGTTCCAAACGAGAACAAGAAGATGGTCATCCGATGCAACTGCCGCTGATCACCCTCGTCGCACTGCCTTTCGCCGGCAGCCTGATTGCAGCACTGCTGCCGACCAATGCGCGCAATGCCGAATCGACGCTGGCCGGCCTGATCGCGCTGCTCTGCACGGTGCAGGCGGCGCTGCTGTTTCCGGAGATCGCGGCCGGGCAGGTGATCCGTCAGGAAATTTCCTGGCTGCCGTCGCTCGGCCTGAACTTCGTGCTGCGCATGGACGGCTTCGCCTGGATGTTCTCGATGCTGGTGCTGGGCATCGGTGCACTGGTCGTGCTGTACGCGCGCTACTACATGTCGCCGGCCGACCCGGTGCCGCGCTTCTTCGCCTTCCTGCTCGCCTTCATGGGTGCGATGAGCGGCGTCGTGCTGTCCGGCAACCTGTTCCAGATGGTGCTGTTCTGGGAACTGACCAGCCTGTTCTCCTTCCTGCTGATCGGTTACTGGCACCACCGCAAGGACGCGCGCCGCGGCGCGCGCATGGCGCTGACCGTGACCGGCGCGGGCGGCCTCTGCCTGCTGGCCGGTGTGGTACTGCTCGGCCACATCGCCGGCAGCTACGACCTCGACGTGGTGCTGGCGGCCGGCGACACGGTGCGCGCGCATCCGCTGTACCGGCCGATGCTGGTGCTGGTGCTGCTCGGCGCCTTCACCAAGAGTGCGCAGTTCCCGTTCCAGTTCTGGCTGCCGAATGCGATGGCCGCACCGACACCGGTGTCGGCCTACCTGCATTCGGCCACCATGGTGAAGGCCGGCGTCTTCCTGCTGGCGCGGCTTTGGCCGGTGCTGGCCGGCACCGACGAATGGTTCTGGCTGGTCACCGGCGCCGGTCTGGCGACGCTGCTGGTCGGCGGTTTCGCCGCCATCTTCCAGAACGATCTGAAGGGCCTGCTGGCCTATTCGACCATTTCGCACCTCGGCCTGATCACCACGCTGCTCGGGCTGAACAGTCCGCTGGCCGCGGTGGCGGCGGTGTTCCACATCATCAACCACGCCACCTTCAAGGCCTCGCTGTTCATGGCGGTGGGCGTGATCGACCATGAAACCGGCACGCGCGATATCCGCCGCCTGAGCGGTCTGGCGCGCTACATGCCGATCACCGCGACGCTGGCGACGGTGGCGGCGGCGGCGATGGCCGGCGTGCCGCTGCTCAATGGCTTCATTTCGAAGGAAATGTTCTTCAGCGAAGCGGTGTTCCTGGCCGCCTCGCCCGGCATCGACCGCGCGCTGCCGGTGGTGGCCGTGGTTGCCGGCATGTTCAGCGTCGCCTATTCGCTGCGCTTCACGGTCGAGGTGTTCCTTGGCCGTGACAAGTGCGGCGCGCTGCCGCGCCAGCCGCACGAGCCGCCGCGCTGGATGCGGGCGCCGATCTCGGTGCTGGTGCTTGCCTGTCTGGTGGTCGGCACGCTGCCGCAGTGGTCCATCCAGCGCATCCTCGAAACTGCGGCGCAGCCGGTAGTCGGCACGCTGCCGGCTTTCGATCTGGCGGTGTGGCACGGCTTCAACCTGCCGCTGTGGATGAGCCTGCTGTCGCTGGTCGGCGGCATCGCGCTGTTCTTCGCGCTGCGCAGCCCGATGCGCCGCGGCCATATCGCGAAGGCGCCGCTGATCGGCCGGATCAACGGCAAGCGCGTGTTCCGCTCTCTGCTGGCCCGGCTCACGCTGGCCGGCCGCCACACCCGGCGGCTGTTCGGTACGCGCCGCCTGCAGATGCAGCTGATGCTGCTGGTGCTGGTGACGCTGGTGGCTGCCGCCGTGCCGCTGCGCAAGCTCGGCAGCGAGGCGCTGCTGGCCGGTGGTGACCGCGCCATGCTGGAGTTCTCGCCGATGTTCGCGCTGATGTGGCTGGTTGGCGCGGGCGCGGCGATCGGCGCCGTGTGGCAGGCGAAGTACCACCGGCTGACCGCGCTGGCGCTTATGAGCGTGTCCGGGCTCGTCACCGTCATCACCTTCGCCTGGTTCTCGGCGCCCGATCTCGCGCTGACCCAGCTGTCGGTCGAGGCGGTCACCACCGTGCTCATCATGCTCGGGCTGCGCTGGCTGCCGAAGCGGCTGGAAGACGTCGGGCGCAATCAGTCGCTGCTCGTCCGCGCGCGGGCACGCGTACGGCGTGCGCGCGATCTTGCGATCGCGCTCGCTGCGGGCGCCGGACTGGCGCTGCTTTCGTGGGCCATGATGACGCGCAGCTTTCCGCAGAGCATTTCGCCCTTCTTTCTCGAACGGGCGCTGCCCGAAGGCGGCGGCAGCAATGTGGTGAACGTGATGCTGGTCGATTTCCGCGGTTTCGACACGCTGGGCGAAATTACCGTGCTCGGCGTGGTGGCGCTGACCGTGTATGCGCTGCTGCGCCGCTTCCGTCCGGCGCCTGAAAGTGCGGAACTGCCGGCGCAGCAGCGGGCGCTGCCGGCCGACCTGGCGACCGATCTGGTGGACGCCCAGACGGCCGAGGACACCGCCCGCGGCTACCTGATGGTGCCGGCGGTGCTGGTGCGGCTGGTGCTGCCGCTGGCGGCGGTGATCGCGGTCTACCTGTTCATGCGCGGCCACAACGAACCGGGCGGCGGTTTCGTCGCCGGGCTGGTGCTGTCGACCGCCTTCATCGTGCAGTACATCGTGTCCGGTACGCAGTGGGTCGAAGCGCACATGGACCTGCGGCCGCAGCGCTGGATCGCCTTCGGCCTGCTGACGGCGACGGCCACCGGCCTCGGTTCCTTCGCGCTGGGCTATCCCTTCCTGACCACCCACACCGCCCACCTCAGCCTGCCGCTGATCGGCGACATCCACGTCGCCAGCGCGCTGTTCTACGACATCGGCGTGTTCCTGCTGGTGGTCGGGGCGACGCTGCTGATACTGACCGCGCTGGGCCACCAGTCGGTGCGCGGACGCCGTGTCCGTGACAGTGATGACGACGGTGACGGCGATCGTGGCGGCGACCAACAAGGAGAAGGAGCGCACTGATGGAAATCGTCCTCGCCTGCGCGATCGGCGTACTGACCGCCTGCGGCGTGTGGCTGCTGCTGCGACCGCGTACCTATCAGGTCATCATGGGGCTGTCGCTGCTCGGCTACGGCGTGAACCTGTTCATCTTCAGCATGGGCCGGCTGGCGCTGGACAGCGAGCCGGTGCTGGCGGCCGGCGTGCCGACCGACCTTGCGCACTACACCGACCCGATGCCGCAGGCGCTGGTGCTGACCGCCATCGTGATCGGCTTCGCGATGACCGCGCTCTTCCTGGTCGTGCTGCTGGCGCAGCGGGGCTTCTTCGGCAATGACCATGTCGATGGCCGGGAGGACGCCGAATGAGGGCATTCGCGCAGGCACTGATGCCGCACCTCACCATAGTGCCCATCCTGCTGCCGCTGCTGACCGCCTGCCTGCTGCTGTTGCTGGACGGCCGGCGCCACCGCATCCGCGGCATGATCGGTCTGGCGGCCGCGCTGGCCAATCTGGCGGTAGCGGTGCTGCTGCTGTTCTGGGTCGGCAGCGACCGGCCCGCCGCCTATGGTGTCTATCTGCCGTCGAACTGGGATGTGCCCTTCGGCATCGTGCTGGTCGCCGACCGACTGTCGGTGCTGCTGCTGGTCACCGCCGCCGTCGTCGCGCTGATGGCGCTGCTGTTCGCGGTCGCACGCTGGCACAAGGCGGGGGCGCATTTCCATCCGCTGTTCCAGATCCAGATCATGGGCCTGAACGGCGCCTTCCTGACCGGCGACCTGTTCAATCTGTTCGTGTTCTTCGAGGTGATGCTGGCGGCGTCCTACGGTCTGCTGCTGCACGGCTCCGGCCCGTCGCGCGTGCGCACCGGCCTGCACTACGTGGCGATCAACCTGCTGGCGTCCTCGCTCTTCCTGATCGGCGCCGCGCTGATCTACGGCGTCACCGGCACGCTGAACATGGCCGACATCGCGGCCCGCATCCCGCAGGTGGCGGCCGGCGACCGCGCGCTGCTGCATGCCGCCTTCGCCGTGCTCGGCGTCGCCTTCCTGGCCAAGGCCGCGATGTGGCCGCTGAACTTCTGGCTGGTGCCGGCCTACGCCGCCGCCAGCGCGCCGGCGGCGGCAGTGTTCGCGCTGCTGACCAAGGTCGGCGTCTATGTGCTGTTGCGCTTCAGCACGCTGATGTTCTCGGACCAGGCAGGCGCTTCCGCCGGCTTCGGCAGCGACTGGCTGCTGTGGGGCGGCACGGCGACGCTGGCGGCCGGAGCCTTCGGCATGTTCTCGACGCAGCGGCCGGGCCGGCTGGCGGGCTTCGCCGTCATCGTGTCCTCGGGCACGCTGCTCGCCGTGCTCGGTCTGGCTCGCCCGGAACTGACCGCCGGCGCGCTGTACTACCTGCCCAGTTCGACGCTGGGCGTGGCCGCCTTCTTCCTGCTGGCCGAGCTGATGGAGCGATCGCGCAGTGCCGACGTCGCCGGCGCGCGCGCGCCGGAGGACGAGGAGGATTACCTGCCGTTCCCGCTGGCCGAACTGGAACTGGACAAGGACGTCAATCTGGACGAGGACGAGGAAATGCTGATCGGTCACGCCATTCCGGCCGCCACCGCGCTGCTCGGCCTGGCCTTCATCTGCTGCACGCTGCTGGTCGCCGGGCTGCCGCCGCTGTCGGGCTTCATCGGCAAGTTCGTGCTGCTGTCGGCGCTGGTGCCGGAGCTGAGTGCCGACACCGCCCGCATCGATGCACTGCTGACCTGGGTGCTGCCGGTACTCATCGTGCTGTCCGGGCTGTGTGCGCTGGTGGCGCTGTCGCGCGTCGGCATCCGTTTCTTCTGGACACCGGTCGATCGCGAGGCACCGCTGCTGCGGGTGGTTGAATTCGTGCCGATCGCGGTACTGGTCGGGGTGTGCGTGTTCATTTCGGTGCGTGCCGAGCCGGTCATGCGCTACGCGGCGGCGACCGCCGAGGCGTTGTACAGCCCGGCCGGCTACATCGACGCGGTGCTGTCGGCACGGCCGCGACCGACACCGACCAATGCCGAACGCCTCGGCCTGCAAGGGCAGGAGTCCGCGCCATGATGCGCCGCCTGTTTCCCGCTCCGCTGCTGTCGCTGGCGCTGCTCGCGCTGTGGCTGCTGCTGAACAACGCGTCGCAGGGCCTCGGTCAGTGGCTGCTCGGTGCCTTCCTCGGTGTGCTGGTGCCGCTGCTGACGCAGTCGCTGCGGCCGACGCCGGTACGCTTCCGCCGGCCGTTGGTGGCGCTGCGGCTGTTCATGCAGGTCGGTTACGACGTGATCGTCTGGAATTGGCGCGTGCTGCGCGGCACGCTGGCTGCGGGCAAGCGCATGCCGCGCGGCGGTTTCGTCGTGGTGCCACTGGACATGCGCGATCCGAACGGGCTGGCGGTGCTGGCGGCCATCATGTGCGTGATCCCCGGCACCATCTGGTCGGAGCTGGCGCTGGACCGCAGCGCGCTGCTCGTCCACATGTTCGACATGGACGACGTCGAGGCCGAGATCGCACTGATCAAGCGCCGTTACGAACGCCCGCTGATGGAGATATTCGAATGAGTCCGCTGCTGTTTTCCGCCATCGTGTTCGCGATGGGCTGCTACATCACGGCGATGGCGCTGGCGCTGCTGCGCCTGGTCCGCGGCCCCTCCGCACAGGACCGCGTGCTGGCGATGGACCTGATCTGCACCATTGCGATGCTGATTCTGATGGTGCTGGCGATACGCTATCGCAGCGCGATGTATTTCGAGGCGGCGCTGCTCATTTCCATCTTCGGCTTCGTCAGTTCGGCCGCCATGGCGAAATTCCTGCTGCGCGGCGAGGTGATCGAATGAGCGCGCCTGTCATGTCGGGGGCGCTGCGATGATTCCACCGCTGCCCCTTTGGGTCGAAATTCCGGTGGCGCTGCTGCTGGCGCTGAGCGGTGTGTTCACGCTGGTAGCGGCGATCGGCGTGGTGCGCTTCCGCAGCTTCTTCCAGCGCATGCATCCGCCGGCGCTGGCCTTCAGCTTTTCCGCCTGGTGCGTGACGCTGGCCAGCATCCTGTACTTCTCGGTGCAGGACGGCGCGCTGTCGCTGCACGCCTGGCTCATCATCATCTTCCTGTCGCTGACGGTGCCGGTGACCACCATCCTGCTGTCGCGCACGGAGCTGTTCCGCCGGCGCAACAGCGGCGACCCCGACATGCCGCCGCCACTCAGCGCCTGCGTGGCGCCTTCGACGGACGCCGACGCCTCTTCGCCCACGCCGCGCTGAGCTGCATCCGCTGCCAGGTCAGAGCAGCAGCGGCGCGACGAAGGCGAAGAAGCCGCCGAGCAGGAAAAGCAGGACCGACACGGCATACACCGCCACCGATGTCCGCCGGGCACGGGCGCAGGCGCGCGCCGCGGCGGGGTCGGCCGGGCAGGGCAGCGAGCGGGCGCGCCACTGCGCAGCACCCGCCAGCGCCAGCAGGGCGGCGGCGGCGCCGAACACCGCACCCTTGTGCTCGGACAGCCAGATCAGCTGCGGCAGCCGGCTGGTCAGCGTGACCAGCGTGGCGCCGGCGCCGAGTGCGACCAGCAGCGCGGGCAGCGCACAGCACACCAGCGTCGAACCGCTCGCCAGCAGCGACAGGCCGCTGGCGCCGAGCGACGCGCGCAGGCCGCGTTCGGGTGCGTCCATGTCAGCGTCCCTTGAGCGCGGCACGCAGGCTGTCCAGCGTGTCGGGCACGCGTTCGATCTTCTTCACCTGGTAACCGGCGTCGGTGATCTGCGTGCGCAGCGTGTCGTCGGCGATGTCCTGACCGTCCTTCAGGCTCAGCGCGACGATCTTGTGTTCGAGGCTGACCAGCACGTCGGCGGTAGCCGCGTTGCTGCGCAGCTTTTTCTCGATCGCCGAGCCGCAGAAGGCGCATACCAGACCCTCGACCTGCATCTTGATCGTGCTGGCGGCCAGCACCGGCATCGCGGTCAGCGAAAGAGCGATGGTCATGATGTAAAACTTCATTTTATTCATTGCATTACCTTTCAATTCAAAACAGAAACATGAGGTTCACGAAAGCGTCGCCACGGTGCTCGCGATTGACGCTGACGCCGACATCGACCCACCAGCGGCGCTGGAACAGGCGCAGCAGCGGCGTGATCTGGGTGGCGTCGGTCAGGCCGCTGCGGCGCTCTGCCTGCAGGCCGATCCAGGTGGCGATGTCCTCGTAGTCGGCGGCGTACGGCGCCCACAGCCCCTGCGCCGTCGTGACCACCTGAGTGTGTCCGGCCGCGTGATAGGCGTGGGTGGACAGCCGTGCGTAGATGCGCCGCGTTTCGTGGTCGGCCCAGAAGCCGCCGTGCACGCCGCTGTGGGTGCCGGCGAATTCGCTGCCGCGGGCGGCCAGCGGTCCACCATATATATATGCGTTGGTGATGCCGTCGCTGCCGTAGGCGCGATGCACCAGCCAGTTCGCCTGCAAGGTGGTGTAGCGGCGTTCGGTCAGTCCGTCGTCCGACACGTAGCGCGACTGCCCGGCGGCGACCGACAGGTTGGCGCGCAGGCCGTGCGCCACTTCGGCCATCTGGCTGTCGGGCGAGGCGGTGAACATGAACATGGTGATGTCGCGCGGAATGAAGAAGCCGGCGACGGCCTGGGTCGACAGCGCGGCCAGCGGCAGCGCCGCGAGCCAGCCGCGTGGCGCGGCACAGCGCCTGCCGCGCGCGGGCGGCAGCTTGAAACGGAACATGACGGACTCCTGAACGATTCGGGGGCGGAACAGTGCGACGTTCAGGACGGTCTGGGTGGTTTCTCCAGCGGCGCGGGGATGTGCGAACGCTCGACGGCGTCGTGCTGCAGCGCCAGGACCGCCGAGCCGGCGGGTGCGGCTGACGGCGGGGAGTGCGTGATGGCGATCGCCTGCGCGGCTGCGCACAGCGCCGCTTGCGCGCCCTGATCCTCGCAGCTGCCGCAGTCGTGGCCGGGCATGTCGATCTCCATCATCGCTCCGGCCAGCGCGCAGTGCGTGCTGCAATGAAGCGCGTAGGCGTGCAGCGGCAGCGCGCACAGCATCAGCAGTGCGATCAGGCGGCGCAACGGGAGGTGACGGGCGACGTGCATCATGCAATCGTGACAGTGATCCGTCACGCAGACAAGGACGCCACCGTCGAGTTCAGACCACCTGCGGCCAGTGCAGGTCACCGCACAGCACGCGCAACTGGTCGTCCCAGCCGCGGTAGGCGATGGATACCGTCACGCACAGCAGGCCGGACGAGATGGACAGATAGGGGCGCGTCACCTGCACCTTGCCGACGTGCTCGATGGCGCGACGGAAGTAGGGGCGGCGCGACCAGCGCGCGTGGCGGTTGATCGACAGCGAGCGGTACTGGCTGTCGGCGGCGCCGAAAGGCTGTGAGGTGCGCACATTGCGGCCGACCTGACGGCCGTCCGCGTCGAGCAGGAAGCAGCAGTCGGCGCGCTCCAGCTGCAGGAAGCCACGGCAGGCCTCCTCGATCGGGATGCCTTCTTCCAGCAGCACGGCGCAGCCGCCCATGGCGTGGATGTAAGGCGCGATCAGTTCACGGTAGCGCGCGGCACCGCTGCCGCGTGTCGTGTTGAAGCGTTCCCACAGGTCGTTCAGCACCGGGCTCACTTCGCGCGTGTCGACCGGGCGCGCCGCCGGCATCGCGAAGTAGAAGCCCTGGACAAAATCGATGTCGGCGTCGAGCGCGGCCAGTGCCTGCGCCTCGGTTTCGACGCCTTCGAGCAGCACCAGCGAGCCGGCTTCGTGGATCAGACTGACGATCTGCGGCAGCAGGCGGCGCGCCGACGGATCCTCGACCGACTTGACGGCGAAGGAGCGGTCGAGCTTGACGATTTCCGGCTGCATGGTCCAGATGCGGTCGAAGTTCGAATGGCCGGCGCCGAAGTCGTCGAGCGCGATCATGCAGCCGAGGCCGCGCAGGTACTCGACCGTGCGGGCGAAACCGGCGTGTTCGGACACCGCCTGTTCCATCACTTCGATGACGATGCGGCGCGGATCGATGTCCGGGTGTTCCGACAGTTCGGGTAGGAAGTCGCTGAGGTCACTGTCCGGACCGCTGCGGAACACTTCCGGGTGGATGTTCAGGAAGAGCCAGCCGTCATGCGTGTCCTGCGCGGCGTGGTTGTTCACGTGCAGGTAGCGGCACAGCTGGTCGAGGTAGCGCAGGTCGTCGTAACGCGTGGCGCCGGCGATGACGCGGGCCGGCGCGACCGGGTTCGCTTCCGCGTCGGCGGCGCGCAGCAGACCTTCGTGACCGATGGCGCGACAGTGCGAAACGCTGAAGATGGGCTGGAAGTGGCTGGTCAGCGTCAGGCCCTTGTAGCGGGCCAGCACGCCATTTGCGCTGTGGACGATGTCGGCGCCGGGTGCTTGCTCGGCTTCCGCGACGACGGATAACGATGCGTGGGCCATGAGGGCGCTCGGAAATGGATGATTGAGCTCTTTATCGGCAGTGCACCATCGACTCTTGAACCCAAGATGCACGCGCGGGATTTCTTCCCTTGTGACAGCCCGCTGTGGCCCGCCGGCTATACTTCGCAGCCGCCCGGCCTTCCCGGTGCGGGGCGTCCCTCAACCTTCGGCCAACCCACCTCGCGTGTCTGAATTTTCCCCGCTGCTCGTCCTGATCGGTCTGCTCCAGATACTGCTGCTCGGCGCAGTCGTCTGGCTCGTGGTGCGCGTGCGTGCGCTGGACGGCGGGCTGGACGCCGCCACGCAGGAGGGCCAGCGGCAGACGCTGGCCGCGCTGCACGAGGGCCTGCAGCGGCAGACCGAGCGCACCGTGGGCATGCAGGCCGACGCCGACGAGCGGCTGCGCCGCGCCATTTCGCTCGAACTGGGCGCGGCGCGCGACGCGGTCGGTGCGCTGCAGCGCGCCCAGCAGGTCGGGCTGGCCGAACTGTCGGCGGCGCTGAACAGCCGCCAGGAAGCCCTGCGCACCGAACTGGTGGCGCAGACCGCAGCCACGCTGGCCGAACAGACGCGGGTGCAGCAGGAGGCGCTGCAGAACGGCCTGCAGAACGCCTCGGTTCAGCTCACGGCGTCGATCGAATCGCTGACCCGCACCGTGAACGAACGGCTCGAACTGCTCAGCGGCCGCGTGCACGAACGGTTGGAAGAGGGCTTCCGCAAGACCAACGAAACCTTCGCCAGCGTGATGGCGCGGCTGGCCACCATCGACGAGGCGCAGAAGAAGATCGAGGGGCTGTCGACCAGCGTGGTGAGCCTGAAGGAACTGCTGGGCGACAAGAAGGCGCGCGGCGCCTTCGGTGAGGTGCAGCTGGAGGCGCTGGTGCGCAACGCGCTACCGCCAGACGCCTTCGAATTCCAGGCCACGCTGTCGAATGGCGCCCGGGTCGACTGCCTGCTGCGGCTGCCGGAGCCGACCGGCCGGGTGGCGGTCGATTCCAAGTTCCCGCTGGAAAACTATCACCGCATGTTCGCCGCCGACGCGGCCGAAGCCGACCGCCGACAGGCGCAGGCGGCCTTCCGTGCCGACGTGCGCAAGCACGTCGACGACATTGCGGCCAAGTACATCATCGCCGACGAGACCTCGGACGGCGCCGTCATGTTCCTGCCGGCCGAGGCGGTTTTCGCCGAACTGCACGCCCACCACGCCGAGGTGATCGCCTACGCGCAGGCCAAGCGGGTGTGGATCGTGTCGCCGACCACGCTGATGGCGGTGCTGAACACCGCGCGCGCCGTGCTCAAGGACGTCGAGACGCGCAAGCAGATCCACCTGATCCGCGACGCGCTGGGCCGGCTGGCCAAGGACTTCACGCTGTTCGACAAACGCATGGAAAAACTCGCCACTCACATCCGTCAGGCGCACGACGACGTGCAGGAAGTCGCCATTTCCAGCCGCAAGATCAGCGGTCAGTTCGTGCGCATCGAGCGCGCCGAGGCCGACGCACTGAGGTCGCTGGACGCGCCGGAGGATGGCGCATGAACGCCGCGCTCCAGCAAATCCTGCTCGCCGCGCCGCTGTTCGTTCTGGTGTTCGTCGGCTACGGCATCGTTCATTGGGGCGGCTGGCCGAAAGCGGCGGCCGACGCGCTGGCCAAGTTCGTGTTCTCCATCGCGCTGCCCGCCATGCTGTTCCGGTTGATGAGCGGCTTCGCCAGCCTGCCGCCGGTGGACGTTCGGCTGCTGGCCGCCTTCTTCGGCGGCTGCCTCGTCGTGTTCCTGCTCGGCCGCCTGGTGTCGGCGAAACTGTTCCGGCTCGACGGCGTGTCGCAGTCGGTGTTCGCGCTGGGCGGCGTGTTCTCGAACAACGTGCTGCTCGGCCTGCCGCTCACCCGCATCCTGCTCGGTGAAGAGGCCATGCCGGCGGCCGCGCTGGTGGTGGTGTTCAACGCGCTGACGCTATGGACGCTGGTCACCGTGTCGGTCGAGTGGGCGAAGACCGGTGCGCTGACGCTGGCCGGTTTCGGCAAGACCGCACGCGGCGTGCTGACCAATCCGCTGGTCGCGTCGATCCTGGCAGGCACCGTGTTCAGTCTGACCGGTTTCCAGCTGCCGTCGCTGATCGACCAGCCGCTGAAGCTACTCGGCGACGCCGCGCTGCCGATGTCGCTGATCGCGCTCGGCATGGGGCTGGCGGAGTTCGGCGTGCGCGAAGGCTGGCAGCAGAGCGTCAGCATCAGCGTGCTGAAGCTGGTCGCCCACCCGCTGGTGGTGTGGGGGCTGGCGGTGCTGCTCGGTCTGCCGCCGGTGGAGACGCAGGCGGTGGTACTGCTCGCCTCGCTGTCGGTCGGCGCCAACGTCTATCTGATGTCGCGCCAGTTCCACGTCATGCAGGGGCCGGTGGCCAGCAGTCTGCTGATGTCCACCGCGCTCGCCGCGCTGACCACGCCGCTGATGCTGGCGCTGGTTGCGGCGACTGTCTGAAGCCTTCCTTCGGCTGGCGAGGTGGAGCGCACGCAGGCGCGGGCTTCTGACTCAGAAAGCGCCCGTTCCAGCCCGGCGGACCGCAGCCGCCGCATCGCGACCGGAGGGCGCTCTCACATGGATCGCGCTCCATACGCCGCCGGAGCCTGGTTTGGTGGGAGCGAGCTTGCTCGCGATTGCAGCCTGAATCGAAGCCGGCGGTCTGCAACGGCCGCGTCGCGGCCAAGGCCGCTCCCACGGGGGCATGTGCGAGACCCGCGGCCGAAGCCCGGGCGGCGTTCTGTGGGAGGGGTCTTGACCCCGACCGCGCGCTGCATCGAAGCCCGCGGACCGCAGTGCCGACCTCAGTCTTCGGCGCTCGGTTTCAGCGCGGCCTTCACCGTCACCTCGTTCAGCGACGGTTCGCACAGTTCGATGAAGCGGTAGGCGTAGCTGCGCAGGTAGTGCTTGCGGCGCAGCGCGATCAGCGTGGTGTTTGCCTCGAACAGGTGTTCGCTGTCGAGCAGGCGCAGGCCGCTGTCGCGAACCGGGTCGAAGGCGACCGAGGCGATGATGCCAGCGCCCAGGCCTAGTTCGACATAGGTCTTGATCACGTCGGCATCGAGTGCGGACATGACGATGTCCGGCAGCAGACCGGCGCGGGCGAAGGTGGCGTCGATGCGCGCGCGGCCGGTGAAGCCTTCGTGATAGGTCACCACCGGGTGTTCGGCCAGCGCTTCGAGCGTCAGCGGTTTCACCGCTTCCAGCGGGTGCCCGGCCGGCACGATGGCCGCGTGATGCCAGGAATGGAAGGGGAAGGTCACCAGTTCCGGCGCCGCCGACAGCGTTTCGGTCGCGATGCCGATGTCCGCTTCGCCGTCGTTCAGCAGATCGACGATTTCGGTCGGGCTGGCCTGCAGCAGCACCAGGTGCACCTTGGGGAAGAGGCGCTTGAACTCGGTCACCACGCGCGGCAGTGCGTAGCGCGCCTGGGTGTGCGTGGTGGCAATGCGCAGCTGACCCTCGTCGCGACGGGCGAACTGTTCGGCCAGCCGCTTGATGTTGCCGGCATCGAGCAGCATGCGCTCGACGATCTCGACCAGTTCGCTGCCTGGCTCGGTCAGGCCGAGCAGACGCTTGCCCTTGCGGACGAAGAGCTCGACGCCCAGTTCGTCCTCCAGGTCCTTGATGTGCTTGCTCACGCCGGACTGCGACGTGAACAGCGCGTTGGCGACTTCGGTCAGGTTGAACTGGCGCCTGACGGTTTCGCGAATGATGCGGAGCTGCTGGAAATTCATGTCTTTTCTTTCGGTTTCACGGCCTGCGGTCGGGCGCGTTCAGCGTGCGAACACGCGCAGCCGCGACGGCTGCAGGCGCACGGTCTGGCCTTCAGCCAGTGCCAGTGCGGCGACGCGCTCGCGCGTCAGTTCCACTTCGAAATGCTGGCCGCTGGCGCCATTCAGTCCGTCCAGCTCGACCCGGGCGGTGACGCCGAAGGACAGCACGCGACTGATCCGCGCCGGCACGCCGTCGGTCGCGGCGGCGTCGGTCAGGATGTCCAGCTCGTGCGGCCGGGCGAAGGCGATCACCTTGTCGCCGTGCGCGAAGCCGTCGGCGACGTGCGGCAGCCGCTCGTCACCGACGCGCAGCGCGTCGCCCTCCACGTGGCCGTGGAAGGGGTTCACCGCGCCGAGGAAGCCATAGACGAAAGGCGTGGCCGGATGGCGGTATACCTCTTCCGGCGTGCCGATCTGCTCCACCTTGCCATGGTCCATCAGTACCACGCGGTCGGCCACTTCGAGCGCCTCCTCCTGGTCGTGGGTGACGAAGATGGAGGTGATGTGCAGTTCGTCGTGCAGCCGGCGCAGCCAGCGGCGCAGTTCCTTGCGCACCTTGGCGTCGAGCGCGCCGAAGGGCTCGTCCAGCAGCAGCACGCGCGGCTCGACCGCGAGCGCGCGGGCCAGCGCGATGCGCTGGCGCTGACCGCCCGACAGCTGGGCCGGGAAGCGGTCGGCCAGCCAGTCCAGCTGCACCAGCTTCAGCAGGTCGTGCACCTTGGTACGGATGACCTTTTCCGACGGCCGCTGGCTGCGCGGCTTCATGCGCAGGCCGAAAGCCACGTTGTCGAACACGCTCATGTGGCGGAACAGCGCGTAGTGCTGGAACACGAAGCCGACGTGGCGTTCGCGCACATGGGTGTCGGAGGCGTCCTCGCCGTCGAGCAGCACGCGGCCGCTGTCCGCCGACTCGAGCCCGGCGATGATGCGCAGCAGCGTGGTCTTGCCGCAGCCGGACGGGCCAAGCAGCGCGACCAGCTCGCCGGTCGGGAAGTCGAGTGACACGTCGCCCAGCGCGACGAAGTCGCCGAAGGCCTTGTGGATGTTCTGGACCTGGATGCTCATTCTTCTTCCTTCAAGAGGGGCTCGTGATTCGGGTTCGATGCGCGCGCATGGTGGCTGGAGCGTTCCGGACAAGGCGGATCGACGCAGCCCGACTGGCTGTCAGGCAAGGAGATTCAACGCAGGCCGGGACGCTCCAGCTGCCACGCCCGAAGGGTTGCGCGCGCGCACGCACGTCGTTGCGTCGGGATCGACAGCTGGCGGCGCGCGTGCAACGCGCCCATCGAACCCGTGTCACGAGTCCCTCCTTGCCTGGTGTTCGATCCAGGTCTTGACGCCCAGGGTCACCAGCGCCAGCAGGGCGAGCAGCGACGCGACGGCGAAGGCGGCTGCGAACTGGTATTCGTTGTAGAGAATTTCGACATGCAGCGGCATCGTGTTGGTCAGGCCCCTGATGTGGCCGGACACCACCGACACGGCGCCGAACTCGCCCATCGCCCGCGCATTGGTCAGGATGACGCCGTACAGCAGGCCCCACTTGATATTGGGCAGGGTGACGTGCCAAAAGGTCTGCCAGCCGTTGGCGCCCAGCACCACCGCGGCTTCCTCCTCCTCCTTGCCCTGCGCCTGCATCAGCGGAATCAGCTCGCGGGCGATGAAGGGGAAGGTGACGAAGACGGTGGCCAGCACGATGCCCGGCACGGCGAAGATGATCTTCAGGTCATGTTCCTGCAGCCAGGGTCCGAACCAGCCCTGCGCGCCGAACACCAGCACGTAGATCAGGCCGGCGACCACCGGTGACACCGAGAAGGGCAGGTCGATCAGCGTGATCAGGAAATGCTTGCCGCGGAAGTTGAACTTGGTGATCGCCCACGCGGCCGACACACCGAAGGTCAGATTCAGCGGCACCGCGATCACCGCGGCGATCAGCGTGAGCTTGATCGCCGACAGCGCGTCCGGCTCGACCAGCGCGGCCAGATAGGTGTCCCAGCCCTTGCGCAGCGCCTCGACGAACACCGCGATCAGCGGCATCAGCAGGAAGAGGACGAAGAAGGTGAGCGAGACGGCGATGATCGTCCATTTGACCCAGGCCGGCTCGCGCGTGGCGGCCCGGCCTTCGAAGCGCGCCGCGACGTCGCCGGCGGCGTGCAGTGTGGTGGCGGCGGCCATCAGCGGTTCCTCCCGGTGGCTTTTTCTGTCCAGGCCTGCAGGCCGTTGATGGCCAGCAGCAGCACGAATGAGAACAGCAGCATCACGACCGCGATTGCGGTGGCGCCGGCGTAGTCGTACTGCTCCAGCTTGGTGATGATCATCAGCGGGGTGATTTCCGACACCATTGGAATGTTGCCGGCGATGAAGATGACCGAGCCGTATTCGCCGACCGCCCGCGCGAAGGCCAGCGCAAAGCCGGTCAGCAGAGCCGGCAGCAGTATCGGCAGCGTCACGTAGCGGAAGGTCTGCCAGCGGCGCGCGCCGAGGCTGGCGGCGGCTTCTTCCAGTTCAGTGTCGAGGTCTTCCAGGATGGGCTGCACGGTGCGCACGACGAAGGGCAGACCGATGAACACCAGTGCCACCAGCACGCCCAGCGGGGTGAACGCGACCTTGATGCCGAGCGGCTCCAGCGCCGACCCGAGCCAGCCGTTCGGCGCGTACAGCGCGGTCAGCGCGATGCCGGCCACGGCGGTCGGCAGCGCGAAGGGCAGGTCGATCAGCGCATCGACCAGCTTCTTGCCCGGGAAGGAGTAGCGCACCAGCGCCCAGGCCAGCGCCAGCCCGAATACCGCATTGATGGCGGCGGCCAGCAGCGAGGCGCCAAAGGACAGCCGGTACGAGGCGAGCACGCGCGGCGTCGTCACCACGTCCCAGAACTGTGCCAGCCCGAGGCTGGCCGTCTTGACGAACACCGCCGACAGCGGGATCAGCACGATGATGGACAGGTAGAACAGCGTGTAACCCAGCGTCAGGTTGAAACCGGGCAGCACCTGGAAGGAACGCGGGCTCATGCGAGTCGCTCCTGCAGTGACTGACGTGAAGGTGGTGACATGGATCGCCCCGGAAGAATGTTGTCGAGGCGAGAGCTTAGGGAGTGGATTAAATTACTGGAAATAATAAGAAGTTATTTGCTTAGCGTAGATCTGAATTAACGAGCGCGTCGCGGCACGCCCGTGGTGCAGCGCAGCGCACGGGCAAAGTGCATCGACGCGGCATGCAACTTTTTTTCATACAAAGTCTAAAGGCGGCGTGGCGCAGGCCGAGAAGGTGTTCATTCCCCTTCAAGAAGGAAGCTGCCCATGTTCGGTCTGAACCGCTCCCGCAAGGCCTTCGAATCGCTGTCCGCACTGATCGCAGCGTGTCGCGACAGCAACCGCGCACTGGCCAGTCCGCCGGCCGGTCTGCCGGAGCCTCTGGTCGCCACGCTGCGCGCGATGGCTGAACGAGAAGCCCGCCTGCAGACGGAGCTTGACGCACTGCGCACCTTGCCCGGGCAGCTCGCGCAGATGCGCGACGCACTCTCCGCGCAGGAAGCCCAGACCGGACAGGCGCGCGCCGAGGCGGAGCGCGCAGCCCGCGACGCCGACGCTCTGCGCGACGAAGCCGCACGGGCGCGTGCACAGGCCGATGCGCTGAAAGCCGACATGGCGCAGCGCGATCTGGCGCAGTCGGCGCTGACCGAAGGCACCTGGACCTACGACATCGTCGATGGCGACCCCGACCACGCCGACAATCGCGTGCGCTGGTCCGACCAGCTGCGTGGCCTGCTCGGCGCCAGCCGCAGCGAATTTCCGGACACCTGGGACAGCTGGCTTGCCGTGCTGCACCCGGACGACAAGACGCGTGTGATCGACGCCTTCAACGCCCACCTGACCGACAGCAGCGGCCGCACGCCCTATGTATGCGAATACCGCCTGCGTCACCGCACGCGCGGCTACATCTGGTTCCGCGAGCGCGCCGCCACGGTACGCGACGCCAATGGTCGAGCGCTGCAGTCGGCTGGCGCGCTGCGCGACATTTCGGACGAGAAGCAGGCGCAGGAACTGCAGCGCGACCAGCGCACGAAGATGGAGGACAGCATGCAGCAGATCCTGTCCATCTCCGGCGTCATCAACGAGATATCGAAGCGCACCAATCTGCTGGCGCTCAATGCCAGCATCGAGGCGGCGCGCGCCGGCGAGGTGGGGCGCGGCTTCGCCGTGGTGGCGGAAGAGGTGGCCAAGCTGGCCCTGCAGACGTCGAACGCGACCAGCGAAATCGTCAAGATGGCGGAAACCCAGCGCGCGCTGAGCGGCGCCGAGAGCTGAAGCCGGACGACGTCAGGCCTGCATGGTGCCGGCGATCAGGCTGGCGCTCTGCTGCAGCCGGCGGAACAGTTCGAGTCCTTCCGGCCAGGCGCCGTGGCCGGATTCGGTGTTCACGTGACCGGCGTTGCCCAGATCGACCAGCTGTGCGCCCCAGCGCTCCGCCCAGCTGGCGGCCGCCAGGAACTTCATCCACGGGTCGTTGCGACTGGCGGCGACAACGGCCGGGAAGGGGAAGGGCGCGGCCGGAATGCGGGCCGTGATGCCGAACTTGTCCGGGCTGGCCGGCGCAACGAACAGCGCGCCGGCGATGCGCTCGCCGACGGACTGCGCAGCGACCGCCGAGGCGAGGCAGCCGAAGCTGTGGGCGACCAGCCAGACGCGGCCCGGCGCCTGCTGCACCGCGTCGGCGACGCGCGCCGACCACAGATCGATATCCGGCTGCGACCAGTCCGCCTGCTCGACGCGGGTGGCGCCGAGCAGCGGCTCGATCCAGCTCTGCCAGTGTTCGGGGCCGCTGCCGTTCAGGCCGGGCACCACCAGTACGCTGTCCATTCGGTAATCCGCTGCCTCTTTGAATATGCGCTCAGCGCGTTACTGCGACGCCGGCAGTGCGGCGCGCCAATTCGGTGTCGGTGCGCAGGATGTCGACCACGTCGCCCATGATGCGGGCCGCTTCGTCGAGCAGCACGTCGCGCGCGGCCTTGCGTGACTGTTCGGCCGCCAGTTCGGCGCCGAGCGCGCGCTCGCCGGCCTGCAGGCCGTCGTCGCGTATCGGTTCGGCGTCGGCGCCTTCGCGCGACTGCGTGCGTGCCTTCAGGCGCGCTTCCTGCGCTTCGCGCTCCTTCTTCCGCTCGGCCGCGTTCAGCGAAATTTCGGTGCGCTTGCGCAGCGCCTCGTTCTCGGCGAGGTCTTCCAGCAGTTCGCGATAGCCCTTGTCCTGGGACACGCGCGCCTGATGGCGGGCGGACAGCAGCGGCAGCAGTTCCTGCGGCTTGCCAGCCGGGCGGAAATCGGCCGGTGCGATCTGCGTCCACGGCAGCGGGTTGTCGTAGCTCGACTCGCCAATGCGCTCGTGGTCCATCGTCTGTGCCAGCGGGATGTCCGGCGTGACGCCGCGCAACTGCGTGGTGCCGCCATTGACGCGGAAGAACTGGGCGACCGTCATTTTCAGTTCGCCGTAGGTCGGTTTTTCGCTCTTGGCCATCTCGTCCATGTCGAGCAGGGTCTGCACCGTGCCTTTGCCGAAGCTGGTTTCGCCGATCACGACGCCGCGGCCGTAATCCTGGATCGCGGCGGCGAAGATTTCCGAGGCCGAGGCCGAGGCGCGGTTGATCAGTACGCCGACCGGGCCGTCCCAGGCAACGCCGGCGTCGTTGTCCTTCTCGACCCGGATCTGCCCCTTCGGATTGCGCTGCTGCACCACCGGGCCGCTGTCGATGAACAGGCCGGTCAGCCGGATCGCCTCGTCGAGCGAACCGCCGCCGTTGTTGCGCAGGTCGATCAGCACCGCGCCGACCTTTTCCGCCTTCAGTTCGGCCAGCAGCTTCGCCACGTCGCGGCTGGCGCTGCGGTAGTCGGCATCGGCGCGCGATTTGGCTTCGACGTCCTGGTAGAAGGTCGGCAGCGTGATGACGCCCACCTTCTGGCTGCCAGCGTCGATCACCGACTTGGCCGCCGCCTGCTTTTCCAGCTTGATGGTGTCGCGCACCAGCTTGATCCGGTTGGGCTTCACGTCCGGGCCGGCGTCGGCCGGCAGGATGTCGAGCACGACCGTGGTGTCCTTGGTGCCGCGGATCAGCGTGACCACGTCATCGACGCGCCAGCCGAGCACGTCGGCCATTGGCGTGGCCTCGTCCTTGGCGACGCCGACGATGCGGTCGCCGATCTTGATCTGTTCCGAGCGTGCAGCCGGTCCGCCGGCCACCAGTTCGCGGATGGTCACGTATTCGTCGCGTTCCTGCAGCACGGCGCCTATGCCGACCAGCGACAGCTTCATGTTGATCGCAAAATCCTCGGCCGCGCGCGGTCCGAGGTAGCTGGTATGCGGTTCGATCGACTCGGCGTAGGCGTTCATGAAGAGCTGAAACACGTCGTCGCTCTTTGCCCGGTTCAGATTGGTCAGCGCCAGGTCGTAGCGCTTGCCCAGCGTTTCGCGGATCGCCGCGTCGTCCTTGCCGGCAAGTTTCAGGCGCAGCCAGTCGTTCTTGACCCGCTTGCGCCAGATGTCGCGCAGTTCGTCTTCCGACTTCGCCCACGGCACGTCGGTGCGCACATAGCGATAGCTCTCGTTCTGTTCGAAGTCGAAACCCTTGTCGAGCAGCGCGCGCGCTTCGGTCAGACGGTCGCGCAGGCGCTGCGAGTAGCGGGCGTAGATGGCGAACGGCGCCGCCAGGTTCTGCTGGCGGATGGCGTCGTCGAGCAGCAGGCGTACCGAGTTGAAGGTGTCGATGTCCGACTGCATGAAGTACACGCGGTCCGGGTCCAGCGTCTTCAGGTAGCGGTCGAGGATTCTCGACGACATGGCGTCGTCCAGCGGCACGTTCTGGTAATGGAAGCGCGACAGCAGCTCGGCGCTGGCCTGGGCCGCCAGCGCGTGCGCTTCGACCGGGCGCAGCAGCGGCGCGGGGGCTGCGGGTGTTGCAGCGTGCAACGTCGAACTGGTCGAAACGACGATGCCGATCAGCAGGCAGAGGGATTTCAGTTTCATCGGACGAGCTCCGGCACGTGCGGTAACAAGGAAGGAAGTATGTGCCATCGACCTCGAACAGCGGCCTTTTGTTCGGCGACCGGTGTGAAAGTGTCCGGGTCAGGGCGTTTTTTCATCCTCGTCTGGCGTGCGCGGGGCGCCACCACCTCAGCGCGGGGCGTGTGCGCCGACACAGGTCGGGCGGCCCATTGCTGCGTGTCGCGGCCGCTGTGGCCGCGGATTGAAGCGGGCTTTCATTGTGAGGCCTCCGTCTGCGTGCATGGACGGCGCCACTCTAGACGCGCACCGGCGCGACGCGAACCAGGAAAATCTGCTGAGCTTATTTCTCTGCCGGTGAAATGCTTATCGGTGTCGCTGTGCATTCGTAGCGCAGCGACGCCCCCGTTCAGCCCCAGCCGCCGAGGGTGCGCGCGTGTTCGGCGTCCAGACGCGCCTTCAGCGCGTCGCACAAGGCACGGATCTCGGTTGATGCACCGCGCCAGCCCTGCTTGCCGACCGAGGTGGCGAACACATCGGACACCACCGAGGCGTGGTACGGCCCGCCGAGAAAGCGGAACACCGAGCGGAAGCTGCGCTCCGGGTGCAGTACCGCGTCCTCGTACTGCAGCGCGATCACCCGCGGGTCGCGGTCCAGGCCGAGGTCGAAGAACACGCGGTTGCGCATGTACCAGTACAGGCAGCCACACTCCTCGTCGCTCAGCGATTCGCTGTACAGCCTGCGGATCAGTGCGACCGTGTCGTGGGCAATGCGCAGGCCGCGCGGCCCGAGGTGGGACAGCTTGCCCTGCGACACCAGTCGCATCATGTTCTTCTGGTGGCTGCCCCAGCTGCGGATCGACGAATTCACCGCGTCCTCGTAGCGGCGGTACACCCAGATCGCGCGCGAATTGTCGAAGCGGTCGAGCAGGGCGTCGGTGAACTGCGAATCAAGAATGCTGCCGAAGCTCACGTAGGGCGCCGGCGCGAAGTCGATCAACCGTTCGATCACCGCATGCGAGCGCAGCGAGTAGCGTTCGAAGGCGATCGAGAAATCGGCTTCCGGGTAGTCCCAGCCGTGCGGCGAGTTGCCGATCGCGCGGCACACCATCTGCGTGCCCGAGCGGTTCGAGCCACTGATGAACACCGGCCGCTTCGTGCGCACCGGATGCAGCGTGAGCGTGCGGGCAATGCGTTTGCCGGCCCGTTCCAGCTGGATGTTGCCGTGGCGCAGCAGGCGCTCGGGCGTGATGCGCGACAGACGGCGCGCGAGACCCGAAACCAGCGTACGTGCGTCGTCACGGACGGGGGCGGTGTAGGCGCTGGAAGCGTCGCGGAGTGAAGGCATGGTCAGGATCCGGTCAGTGCGTTGGCAGCCGATGCCGATGGAGTGGAGGCTTCGATCTCAGCCAGTGCGGTCAGCCGGGCGAAGCCCTGTTCGAGCGCTTCGTCGAAAAGGCTTTCCAGCACGGCGTGCACGCCGCGCAGAGAGCCGACCACTTCGCCCGCCCACAGCAGGTAACGCAGACGCCGTTCGAGCGACCAGTGAGCCGGCGGGTTGTGGGTGACATCTCGCACGTTGGCGATCTTGTCGGCCAGGCGCACGAGCCGTGCGCGCTCGCTGTAGTCGCGTGCAAGCAGGATCTGCAGAGCCTTGCGTTCGGGCTTGGGCAGCGTCATGTCGTCCGTCAGTTCGGCCACGACGGCGGCAACCTGTGCGCCGAACAGGCTTTCCAGCTCGGTGACATGGGTGTCGGTGTCCTCCAGCGTGTCGTGCAGCAGCGCCGCGGCCAGCGTGTCCGCGTCAGCGATGCCGCCTTCGCGGGCGAGGATGTCGGCCACCGAGATCGGATGGTTGATGTAGGGCGACATGTCGGCACTCTTGCGCAGCTGACCGCTGTGCTTGAGCGCGGCGAAGTTCAGCGCGGCGAACAGTCGGGGAAGCGGGGGCGGAAAGTCCATGGATGCCTGCCCTCAGATCGATTTGAACGCGACCAGCAGGCCCGAGCACAGCAGAAAGCCGTTGAAGGCTTTCGCGTAGCCTAGATTGCTGATCCGCTTGAAGATGAATTCGTTGGCGAACAGATACACCGCGACACCGGCGGCGGCGTAGATCAGGCTGTTGCCCAGCTGCGCGCGGGATTCGGGGCGCGTGATGGTGAGCGTCGCCAGCTGGAAGGCGGCGAACAGCACGTATGCGGCCGCGATGGTTGCGCGCGCCACCTCCTTGCCATGATTCATCTGCTGCACGCGCATGCTGAGCAGCGAGCCGCCCAGATTGGTGAGGCCATGCATCACGCCTATGCACACCAGCCAGGTGCGCTCGAAGCGTGCGGTGCGGTCGATCGCGACGCGCAGGGCAGGCCACTGGTTCTTCAGCGCGAACAGAAGAAGCAGACCGGCGATCAGCAGGCCGAAGCTCTGGCCGGCGCGCAGCGCGACGATGAGGAAGAGCACGATGCACGGTACGGTCCATAACAGGATGCCGCGGATGAAGTGCAGGTCGACGCTGCGCGCATCGCGCACGATCTGCGACAGGCTGATGCCGATCGAGATCGGCAACAGCGTGGCCAGCACCGTCGGGTAGTCATAACCCATCACGATGAGGATGGGCGTGCCGAACAGCAGCACGCCCACGCCGAACACCGACTGCACCAGCGCGACGGCAACGATGGGGATGAACAGCAGTGGTTCGATCGTATTCATGCTGCCTTGTCCGCAGTAAAGGTTTCCGGATAGCCCATGTCGCGGGCAATGCTCCGCAGCGAGGGCAGCACGCGTTCGATGCGTTCGCAGTGCGCGTGCTGCCGCCATTTTTCGAGACGGATCTCGAACAGCGGGTCGTAGGGCTTGTCGAGCAGCGCTTTCGTGTGTCGCTCGATGCGTGCATCGAAGGGCAGTTCGAGCCGGTCGAAGATTTCGAAGATGCCCTCGGTCGGCTCACGCACGATGTCCTCGTAGAACACCTCTATCCACTGGTCAGCCGGGATCTGCCTCTTTGCGTCGAGAATGGCGCGATGGATGGCTTCGTACTGGAAGGCGCATACCTCCTCGACCGGCGCCTTCAGGTAATTGCGCCAGCCGCGCGGCAGGTAGTGGCACCAGCGCGTGTAGCGGCCGTCGTCGACCGCGACCTTGGCCGGCAGATCGCGTGCCCAGCTGCCGAAGCGTTCCGGCATGCCCCAGCCCTCGATCATCGAGTTCAGCGTGTCACCCGGATTGCGCTTGATGTAGACGAAAGTGGCGTCCGGGAACAGCGCGTGCAGATAGGGCACGGCCAGACCATGCTGGTTGTTCTTGTCGACGAAGCGGGTGCGCCCGGTATGCGCATAGAAGTAGCGGGTGATCAGGTCGCGGTCGGCGTTCGTCGCATCGGCCGCCTCCAGCACGTGGCTTTCCCAGTTCCTGTCGGACGGGTGGTGAAGCGAGTCCCATACGGCATAGATTTCCCGGTTCAGCGAGCCGATGGCCGACGATTCGGTCAGCGTCTTGTAAAGCATCTGCGTGCCGGAGCGGCTGCCGCTGACGACGAATACCGGCCGCTCGGCGCGCAGCCGGGTGCGGTCCCACCAGGCGCCGCGCAGGTCGGTCAGCGTCTTCTTCGCGTGATGGCGGACCGTCTTGTCCACCTTGAGCCAGAATTGTCCCATCGTGTCAGTTGCCCGCCTGCTCATGCGTGAAACAGCGGCTGGCCCGCTTTCAGTTCGGCGCTGATCATGTCCTGCACTATGCCGCGTACATACCAGTCCGGCAGCGGTTCGCCGCGCAGCAGCGAATCGCGCACGCGGGTTCCGCTGATCGAGTGGGCGTCGTCGGTCACGCCGCTTTCGTAGGCGCCGGTGGCCGGGTTGTAGCCGATGGCGTCGAAGAACACCGGCGTGACACCGGTATCGCCCAGTTCGTCGAACAGTGCGCGATAGCTGCGGTCGTCGTAGAAGTCGCCGACGCCAGCGTGGTTGCGGCCGACGATGAAGTGGCTGCAGCCGATGTTCTTGCGGCACAGGGCATTGAACACTGCCTCGCGCGGGCCGGCATAGCGCGGGTAGGTGGCGAGTGCGCCGAGCAGCACCTTGCCGTTGGGGTAGATGCCGAAGTCGATCAGCATCTGGTAGCTGCGGATCAGCGGGCGCGGCAGGAAGTCGCCCGGCTTCTTCGGCCCGACCACCGGGTTGATGAACAGGCCGTCGGCATTGGTGCGCTCCAGCGCTTCCAGCTGCAGGTGTTCGTGCACGCGGTGGCTGATGTTGCGGCCGTGGAAGGCCACTACCTTGCTCCAGCCCTTGTGCGCAAAGATGAAGCGGCTTTGCCGCGGCGTCAGTTCGAATTCTCGCCAGGGCGACGGACGCTCCTCGATCAGCGTGATGTCGCCGCCGACGAACCAGTCGCCGTTGCGCAGCACGCGCGCCACACCGGGGTGGGCGGACGAGGTGGTGCCGAAGGCGAGCTGCGACAGTTCGGCGAGGTCGTAGCGGTAGATCTGCGTCACGTCGAGCACCGCGTGGGCGTCGCCCCGGTCGTCGGTGAGCACCACGCGCTGGCCCGGCGACAGCCGACGTGCCTGCGCCTCGTCGACCTGCAGGATGAGCGGCACCGTCCACGCCGTGCCGTCGGGCAGGCGATTGCGATGCAGCACGCTGTACAGCGTATCGCGTTCCATGAAGCCGGTCAGCGGCGAGAAGGTGCCGACGCCGATCTGCTGGCAGTCGAGCAGTTCGGTGTCGCGCACCGCCAGCCGCGGCAGCGCGGCAAGATCGTCGATGGCCGCCGCCGCACTGACGCGATTGACCAGCACGCCGCCGTGCGGCTCGATCAGCAGCGAGGTCGGATCGGTGGGCGTGTAGACCAGTGTGTCCTTGTGCGCCGCCGGCAGGCGCTCGTTCAGCACGCGGAATTCGCGGATGAGCTTGACGATCATCGCCACGCAGCCGACCGGGTCCTTGCCGATCGCGGTCTCCGCCGCCAGTACCAGTCCGTCGGCGCCGTCGAGCAAGGTGTTGACCACGTCGTTCACCTCGGCCCGCGTGGGCTTGGGGGCGGTGATCATCGATTCGAGCAGATTGGTGGCGACATACACCTTGCGCTTGCGCGCCTGACCGCGCGCGATGATGAGCTTCTGCAGCCGCGGAATGCGCTCGATCGGCTCCTGGCGCGACAGGTCGCCGCGGTCGATCAGCAGCGCGTTCGACTTTTCGGCGATCTCGTCCAGATTGATCAGGCCGTTGCGGCATTCGATCTTGGAAATGAGGAAGGTGTCGTCGCCGACCAGCGCCCGCACCTGGTCGACGTCCGAACCGCGATTGGCGAACGACAGCGCCACGTGGCGGATGCCGACCGAGCGGCCGTATTCGAGCGCCGCGATGTCCTTGGCCGTCAGCGTGTCGAGCGGGATGTCACGCTCGACGGTGACCGCCTTGTTCTGGCCGATCACGCCGCCGTGCAGCACGCGCATCGTCACCTTGGCGTCGTCGCGCGAGATCACCTGCACCAGCACCGAATTGAAGTCGATACTGATGAAGTCGCCGACTTCCAGCTTGTCGATCACGTCTTCCGGGTAGAGGTTGAAGTTGAATGCGTCGCCGGGTACGCGCAGCTTGTGCGCATGCACGACGCTGTTCTCGCGTACAGCGATCTCGCCGTTCAGCATGTCGCCGGTGCGGATCTGCGCGCCCTCGGTGTCGAGGCAGATCGGCACCGAGGTGCGGCTGCGGATGTAGTCGATCACGCGCGGCAGGTCCTGCAGCTTGGTGTGCGACAGGTTGATGCGGAACAGATTGACGCCCAGTTCTTCCAGCCGTGCGAGCACGCGGTCGTTCAGCGATGCCGGGCCGAGGGTGCAGAGGATTTCCTTGTCGGTGGTGCTCATGTCGATGTCCTGTCTCGTGCAGTGGCCGAAGATGCGGCCCTGACTGTTGAATAGCAGGAGCCGTGCCACACCATCGCGATGACGTTTTCGTGACGGATTTGCGTATTTGCGAAGATGTCCTGCACGCTTTTACGCCGCGGCTGTGCGGTTCCGCCCAGCGGTGCGGGTGCAGCTGGTGAAATCTCCACACTCGTGTCGCTCACGGTGCTGCCGGTGTCACGCAACGTCGATGCGGACGGCATTTCCGTGCCCGCGCGGACGCGGGCGACGGACGTGCAAACGCTCACACGGAGAATGCGGCCGTGCGTTCAGAACCGCTGAAGCAGCGGTTTCATCCTTCAGACCTGCCGGGACTGCGCTATCGACCGAAACGCCGCAGGCGCAGTGCGTTGCCTATTACGGAGGCTGAGCTCAGGCTCATTGCAAGGGCGGCGATAAGAGGGGAGAGAAGCCAGCCGGTGATCGGGTACAGCACGCCTGCGGCTACCGGAACACCCAGTGCGTTATAGAGGAAGGCAAAAAGCAGGTTCTGCTTCATGTTGCCCACGGTTGCCTCGGACAGGTCGCGGGCGACGGCTATTCCGCGAAGATCGCCTTTCACGAGCGTGAGCTGGGCGCTGTTCATCGCCACGTCAGTTCCGGTTCCCATGGCGATGCCCACGTTCGCCTTGGCGAGGGCTGGCGCGTCGTTGATGCCGTCGCCAGCCATGGCGACGACAGCGCCCTGCCGCTGCAGTGCATCCACAAGCTGCAGCTTGTCTTCGGGCTTGACCTCGCCATGAACCTCCTCGATGCCGAGACGTGCGCCGACTGCCCGTGCCGTGGTGAGGCCGTCGCCGGTCGCCATGACGATGCGGAGTCCGGCCGCCTTCAGCGAGGCCAGCGCCTCAGGCGTGCTTTCCTTGATCGGATCCGACACTGCGAGGAGGCCGGCCAGCCTGCCGTCGACAGCGCAGTGCATGACGCTTGCGCCCTCGGCTCTGAGGGCTTCGGCCTGATCCTTCAATGACTCGACTGCAACGCCGATCTGCTGCATCAGCGCGGTGTTGCCCAGGGCCAGTGCGCGGCCGGAAAGTACGCCGCGTACACCGATGCCCGAGCCGGATTCGAAGGTTTCCGGCTCTTCGAGAGCGAGACCCCGTTCGCGGGCTGCCCGTACGATCGCGTCGGCGAGCGGGTGCTCGCTTCCCTGGTCGAGGCTCGCGGCCAGACGAAGGACTTCTTCCTCCGAGAAGCCGGGCGCCGCAATCGCCCTGTCGAAGGCGGGCTTTCCCTGGGTGAGGGTGCCTGTCTTGTCGATGATCAGGGTGTCGACCTTCCGCAGATTCTCGATGGCAGCGGCGTCACGAAAGAGCACGCCCTGCGTCGCGCCCCTGCCGGTCGCCACCATGATGGACATCGGGGTTGCAAGACCGAGCGCGCACGGGCAGGCGATGATGAGCACGGACACCGCGTTGATCAGACCGAACACCCAGCTCGGCTCGGGTCCGAAGAGCCCCCAGGCGAACAGCGTCAGCAGTGCGATCGCAACGACCGTCACCACGAAATAGCCCGCCACGATGTCTGCCATCCGCTGCATGGGGGCTTTCGATCGCTGGGCCTGGGCCACCATCTGCACGATCTGGGAAAGCACGGTTGCCGCCCCCACGCGCTCCGATTTCATGACGAGAGCGCCGTGGGTATTCAGCGTGGCTCCGATCAGCTTGTCGCCGACCCTCTTCATGACCGGCACGGGCTCGCCGGTGATCATCGACTCGTCGACCGCGCTGCTGCCATCGAGGACCTCGCCGTCGACGGGCACTTTCTCGCCCGGACGGACGCGCAGCCGGTCCCCGACATGGACGTGGGTCAGCGGCACGTCCTCCTCGCCGCCGTCATCGGTGAGACGCCGGGCTGTCTTCGGCGCCAGACCGAGCAGGGATTTGATTGCCGCCGAGGTCTGGGAGCGTGCCCGTAGCTCGAGCAGCTGCCCGAGCAGGGTGAGCGAAATGATGACTGCGGCCGCCTCGAAATACACGCCAATACGCCCCATGGAGCGGAACGAAGCGGGAAAGGCGTCCGGCGCTACTGTCGCGACTACGCTATAGAGGAAGGCAGCGCCCGTACCCAGGCCGATAAGGGTCCACATGTTCGGGCTGCGGTTCAGCACGGACTGCGCGCCCCGGACGAAGAACGGTGCACCGCCCCACAGCACGATGGGCAGCGACAGCACCAGCTCCATCCAGGTACGGGTGCCTGCGTCGAGCCGGTCCACCAGGTGCCCGAACATGGCGAGGACGGTGACGACGACGGTCAGAGGCAATGTGAGCCAGAAGCGTCTGCTGAAATCCTTCAGTTCGGGGTTGTCGTCCTCGTCGAGTTCGGGAATCAGCGGTTCAAGCGTCATGCCGCATTTCGGGCAGGTCCCTGGGTGCTCCTGGCGGATCTCCGGGTGCATCGGGCAGGTGTAGATGGTGCCGGGCGGCGCCGACGGTGTGTGGAGATCCGACCGATCGCCCGGAGCGCTGTCCTTCGCGGAAAGATCACGAGCGGCCGTGTGCGACGCCACAGTCGACGGCCGCTGGTAGCGCGCGGGATGGGCTCTGAACTCGTTCAGGCACCGGGCACTGCAGAAGCGATAGGTCTGCCCTGCATGAACCAGGTGGTGAGCCGAACCCTCGATCACCTTCATTCCGCAAACGGGGTCTTCGAACGAGGCGGCGTCCGGGCGGGATTCTGTCGAGTGGTCATGCATGGTCAGATCAGGTCCAGTGTGATCGCGCAGCCGGGGGCGCGGAGTGGATGCGTGTGCCTGGATGAAGGCAGTGCTATCTGCAGCAACAACCTCCACCGGTCGGGCCAGGCTTCATATTCGTTGCGGCGTCTGGCGAACCCGGGGATTCGCCAGCTTGCGCCGCTGCGCCGGCGTAGCCTGCCGCTGCCAACGCGTGGAGCATCACGTCGAGCGCCGGCAGCGCTTCCCCGCGCACGCGTACGTGACCGGACGCCAGATCGACCTCGACGGCCTGCACGCCCTCGACATCGCTCAATGCCGTCCTGACATGCGAAACGCATGAGCCGCACGTCATGCCACCCACTTTCAGATCGATCGAATTCATTTCGGTCTCCAGGTCGTCAATCGCTCAATCGGGGAATGCCTGCGGCAGTCACCGCCGGGCGGTGTCGGCATTCCCCGCTCCGAAGCGGGGAATGAAACGCGGCGTCCGTGATGCGTAGTCGTCAAACTCCTGCCCGAACCGCTTCTGCATCTCGCCTTCTTCGGTGCGTGCGAGCCGTCCGTACATCAGCACCAGTACCGGGAACATGGCCAGCGTAAGCAATGTCGGCCACTGCAGCAGGAAGCCCAGCAGGATCATTACGAAGGCGACGTACTGCGGATGGCGGATGCGCGCGTAGGGCCCGGCGGTCGCGAGCGAACCGCGGCGCTGGGCGTGATAGAGAACATGCCACGCACTCGACAGCAGGTAGAAACCGTAGCCGATCAGCACGTAGCTGGCGATGTGCAGCGGACTGAAATGCGGATCACCTGTCTGTCCGAGCAGGGTGGACCACAGATGGCCGGCATCATGAGTCAGGATGTCCAGGCCCGGATAACGGGTCTGCAGCCAACCGGACAGCACGTAGACGGTGAGTGGAAATCCGTACATCTCGACGAAGAGGGCGACGATGAAGGCTGAGAAGGTGCCGAAGGTACGCCAGTCCCTCGCGGTCGCGGGCTTGAAGAAGCTGAAGGCGAACATGATGAAGATCGCCGAGTTCGCGATGACGAGTAACCAGAGGTTGTAGGCAGGTCCTGATTGCGCCATGGTTGATCTCCTATTGTCCTTCCTCGGGTCGCTCCGGTCCGCTCGACGCCGGCCGCCTGTTCCCGTGACCGTGACCGTGGCCGTGGCCGCGATGCATGAATATGTGCATGACCGGACAGACCAGCAGGAGCAGATAGGGCAGAGCTCCCAGGACGTGCGCAAGGTGCTCGGTGAGCAGGTAATACGCCGCGACCGCGCCGATCACGAGGAAACCGGCCGCGTGACGGGAGCGCCAGAATCCCGGCGGGCGCCCGTCATCGTTTGGATGCATGGAGGTCATCGCAGCGGCCTCTCTCAGCGGGGTGAATCGGCCGGAGGCATGCGGTCCATCATCATCTGCATCATGCCTTCCATCATGTCCATGCGCTTCTCCATCATCCGGTGGCGATCCTCCATGCTGCCGCCGTTCTTCATGCCGGCAGTCCCTTTGCCGTCATTGCCCATCCCCATCCCGCCGCGCATTCGCTTCATCATGGCCATGCCCTCGCGCATGAGCTTCATGTGCTCGCTCATCAGCGCCTGACGTTGCTCGGGCGTCTTCGCCGCCATCATCTTCTCGTGCATTGCCTGCATTTTCTGCATGTGGCGATCCATATCTCCCATTGCACTTCGTGCGGCAGGCTCGGGAGACCGGGCCGGGACGGAGGCGCTTCCCTCCGGATGGTGGCCCTCATGCTCGGCAGGCGACTGGGCCTGCGCCTGGACGTTCGAGGCAAGGCCGGCAATGAGCGCAAATCCCACGGACAGTGCAGCGGTGCGAAGCGTGTTCATGATCGATTCCTTTCTATCAGGTGTTTCGGGGACAGCAAGCACATCGACGGGAGGCCCGGGCGCGAGCGGGGACATCCCGGTCGGTATCAGCGATCACGCGGATGATGATGTTTGGTCATGTCGGTCGCCGGATCGGCTTTGTTCGAGTCCGTGACCGTCGGTGCCGTTGCGGGCATCGGAACCCCCGATTTGTCCGGCGAATGCGAGTGGGGGGTCACCTTTCTCTTGTCCTTCTCGATCTTCGCGTCGGACGGCGTGGCCGGACGGTCCGTCTCGGCGGCGTGCGCCGGGAACGCCAGCGTGAGAATGGTGGCAGCGGTGGTGGCAAGAGCGTTGAGCAGTTTCATGTCAGATCTCCTGAAGGGTCGGTAGAGGGCGTCCGGGCAGTGCTGCCTTGACGCTCCACAGTCTGTGTTCCGGCGCCCGTCTCCTCGATGACCCGGCGATTACATTTCTGTCAGGAAGCCGTTGCGTGACGCGCGCCGGCGGCGTCACGCGAGCGGGACAGCTGCCGCTGTTTGATCAAGGCGTAGAGCGCCGGGATGACGAGCAATGTGAGTAGCGTCGAGGAGACCATACCCCCCACCATGGGGGCGGCGATCCGACGCATCACCTCAGAGCCGGCGCCACTACCCCACATGATGGGCAGCAGGCCGGCCATGATCGCGACTACCGTCATCATCTTCGGCCGCACCCGCTCGACTGCACCTTCCATGATCGAGGCGTGGAGATTGGCGGCGGTGGGCGTCACCGCCGACGCTTCGCAGCGCTTCCTGGCGGCTTCCCACGCGTGGTCGAGGTAGATCAGCATCACCACCCCGGTTTCGGCCGCCACCCCGGCGAGCGCGATGAAGCCGACTGCGACCGCGACCGAGAGGTTGTAATCGAGCAACCACATCAGCCAGACGCCGCCAACCAGTGCGAAGGGTACGGACAGCATGACGATCAGCGTTTCGGTCAGGCGCCGGAAGTTCAGGTAGAGCAGCAGGAAGATGATGAGGAGCGTGAGCGGTACGACGACCTTCATCTTCCTGATCGCGCGCTCCATCGATTCAAACTGCCCGCTCCACGTCGCGTAGTAGCCGGGTGGAAACTTCACGCGCTCGTCTACCGCTGCGCGTGCTTCGGCAACATAACTTCCGATGTCGCGGTCCCGGATATCCACGAAGATGTACGCGGACAACAGGGCATTCTCCGTGCGGATCGCGGGGGCGCCCCGGGAAATCGAGACGTGCGCGAGCTGCCCGAGCGGAATCATCATGCCGTTCATCGTGGGTACCAGCACTTCGCGCGCGATCCGGTCCGGGTCGCTGCGCAGTTCCCGTGGATAGCGCACTGCAACCGCGTAGCGCTCACGCCCTTCCACCGTCGTCGTTACTCTTTCGCCGCCGAGCGCCGTGCCGATCACCTCCTGCAGATCGCCGACGGCCAGACCGTAGCGGGCGAGTTGGGCGCGATCCGGCTCGATGTCCAGATAGAAGCCGCCTGTAATGCGTTCCGCGAAGGCGGACGACGTTCCCGGAACCGCCTTCACGACAGTCTCTATCTCGCGTGCCACGCGTTCCATCTCGCGCAGGTCCTTGCCAAATACCTTGATTCCGATCGGAGTACGGATTCCGGTGGCCAGCATGTCTATCCTCGCCTTGATGGGCATGGTCCACGCGTTTGCTACACCGGGAAACTGCAGCGCCGCATCCATCTCGGCGATCAGCCTGTCCTGGGTCATGCCGGGCCGCCATTCCGATTCCGGTTTGAGGTTGATCACCGTCTCGAACATCTCGGTCGGCGCGGGGTCGGTGGCCGTGGCTGCACGTCCCGCCTTCCCGTAAACCGAAGCCACTTCCGGAAAGCTCTTGATGATCTTGTTCTGCGTCTGAAGGAGTTCGCCCGCCTTGGTGATCGACATGCCGGGCAGCGAGGCGGGCATGTAGAGCAGGGTGCCCTCGTTCAGGGCAGGCATGAATTCGGAGCCCAGCCTGCTTGCCGGGTAGATCGAGACCGCCATCGCCAGCACGGCGAGCAGGATGGTGAGCCCCTTCCAGCGCAGCACGCCTGAAATGACTGGGCGATAGAGCCAGATCAGCAGTCTGTTAACAGGGTTGCGAGCCTCGGGCAGGATGCGGCCACGGATGAACAGCATCATCAGCACCGGAACCAGCGTGACCGACAGCAGTGCGGCGCCTGCCATCGCGAAGGTCTTGGTGTAAGCCAGCGGCGAGAACAGCCGGCCTTCCTGCGATTCGAGCGTGAACACCGGCAGGAAGGAGACGGTGATGATGAGCAAGGAGAAGAACAGTGCCGGTCCGACCTCCTTGCACGCGAGGAGTATGGCCTCTGCCCGGGACTCCCCCTCGTCGAGACGCTCCAGATGCTTGTGCGCGTTCTCGATCATGACGATGGCGGCGTCGATCATTGCGCCGATGGCGATGGCAATGCCGCCCAGACTCATCAGGTTGGAGTTCATGCCCAGCAGATGCATGGCGATGAACGCGATCAGAACGCCCACCGGAAGCATCAGGATGGCAACCAGTGCGGAGCGCAGATGCAGCAGGAACACCATGCATACGAGGGCGACGATCAGGCTTTCCTCGATCAGCGTGTTGCGCAGCGTTTCAATGGCGCGATGTATCAGTTCAGAGCGGTCGTACACCGGCAGGATGCTCACGCCTGCGGGCAGTCCGGATGACACCTCGGCGAGCGTGTCCTTCAGGTTGTGGATGACTTCGAGTGCATTCTGGCCGTAGCGCGCCATCGCGATGCCCGACACGACCTCACCTTCTCCGTTCAGTTCGGCGATACCCCGGCGTTCGTCCGGAACGCGTTCCACCCGGGCGATGTCCCGAACGAGCACCGGGGTACCGCCATCGGCTTTCACGATGAGACTGGCGATGTCGTCGATGTCGCGGAGATATCCCCGGCCGCGCACCATGTACTCGGTCTCGGCCATCTCGACCACCCGCCCGCCGACGTCCCGGTTCGATTCGCGAACGACGCGCGTAACGGCGGACAGCGGAATGCCGTATGCACGGAGCCTGACCGGATCGACCGTGACCTGGTAGGTCTGCACGAATCCACCGATCGATGCGACCTCGGCAATGCCACCAGCCTTCGTCAGCGGATATCTCAGGTACCAGTCCTGGAGGGTGCGCAACTCCGCAAGGGTTCTGTCCTTGGCCAGTACGACGTACTGGAAGACCCAGCCGACACCGGTTGCATCAGGCCCCATCTGCGGCGTGACGCCCTCGGGCATGCGGCCGGCAGCCGCGCTGAGCGATTCAAGTACGCGCGAGCGGGCCCAGTAGATGTCGGTACCGTCGGCGAAGATCACGTAGACGAAGGATGCACCGAAGAACGAGAAGCCCCGCACCACCCGTGACTGCGGAACCGACAGCATCGCGGTGGTGAGCGGGTAGGTAACCTGGTCCTCCACCACCTGCGGTGCCTGACCGGGGTATTCGGTGTAGACGATCACCTGTGCGTCGGACAGATCGGGCAGCGCATCGAGCGGTATTCTCATTACCGCGAGTACGCCGGCGACGATGACTAAGAAGGTGGCGAGCAGTACGAGGAAGCGGTTACGACCGGACCAGTCGATGAGTCGGGCAAGCATCGGGATGCGTTCCTCTCGGCGATCAGTGACGGTCGTGCGAAGCGTGTTCCGGCGACGGCTGCGCCGGCGCGGAGGCAGTTCGCCTTTTCATCGAGGTCACCACCCATTCGCCCGCCGCGCGCTCGACGAATTCGAACGCGATCAGATCGCCGCTGCGCACATCTTTCGTCACAGCGGGGTTCGCGAGCTTGAAATCCATGCTCATTGCCGGCCAGCCCAGGCTGTCGACCGGACCATGGTTGATCGTGACCACCGCTGCCGAGCTGTCCATGCGCTCCAGTCTCCCCTGCGCCTGATGCCCGGACGTGCGGCGCGTGCCTGCTGCTTGCGCCTCCTCGTGGGGTGCCTGGCCGAAGCTGCCAAGGGCCGCCTTGAGGTTGCTCTCCGCGTCGATCAGGAAGTTTGCGGCCACGACGACCGGCTCCCCGTCGCGGAGGCCCCGGAGCACTTCAGTCCTGTCGCCGGCACGCGCGCCCAGAGTCACTTCCCGGGGTTCGAAGCGCCCGGGCGAACGTTCGACCAGAACCACACGTCGGGTGCCACTGTCCAGGATGGCGGACGACGGTACCGTCAGAACCGGGGCCCGACCGGCCACCGTGAGTGTGACGTCCGCGTACATGCCCGGTTTGAGCAGGCCCGAGCGATTGGGCAACTCGATCCTGACCGGGGTGGTGCGCGTGTCGGTGTTCACCGTCGGGTAGATGAAGGACACGGTGCCGCCGAACGTCTGCTCCGGATAGGCATTCGCCGTCACGCTGACATGCGCACCGGGTCTGACCAGGCCGATGTCCTGCTCGAAGAGATCCGCCATTACCCACACCGTGGACAGATCCGACACTTGGTACAGCGGGTCGCCGGGCATGAAACGCATGCCCTGCAGCGCTCTCTTCTCGGTGACTATGCCGGTGGCGGGAGAACGGAAGGTGAGCGTCCGGCGCACTGCGCCAGAGCCGGAGAGCGAACGGATCTGGTCGTCGGAGACATCCCAGTTGCGAAGACGTGCAAGGCTCGATTCCGCGAGCCGTCGCATGCCCGTCTGCGTTTCGGCGCTGCTTTCCTCGAGCGCACGTACTCCTTCGGCGGCGATGGCGTACTCGCTCTGTGCCGACAGCAGTTCCGGGCTGTAGGCCTCGAACAGCGCCTGCCCCTTGCGGACGGCCTGACCCACGGCATTCACGTGCAGACGCTCGATATAGCCTTCGAACTTCGGCGATATCGCGTACGTGCGGCGCTCGTCCGCTTCAATCCTCGCCGCCGCGCGAATCTGTCGCTCCAGCATGCGGCGGGAGACAGCCTCGGTCCGCACGCCCAGCATCTGCACCTTTTCGCTGCTCACGACGACTTCGCCCGTGACGCCATCCGCACTTTTCTCATCGTCGGCGAACACAGGGACGTAGTCCATTCCCATCGGATCCTTTTTGGGTACCGGAGAGGTATCGGGCAAGCCCATCGGATTGCGGTAGTAGAGCGGCGTGCGCTGCTTCGGCGTGGCGTCGGCGCTTGCGGCTTCCTTCGTGCTGTGGGGGGCTGTGCTGCCAAGCCAGTAGCCTGCGCCGGCCGCGACACCGACCAGCAGGATGGCGGGCAGCACCCTGCGCAGTGACAGCGTGCTCACAGTTCTTCTCCGATCATGCGTTCCACGTCCGCGAGCCGCGCCTGTCCCTCGGCCTGCGCGCGGATCAGGCTCTGTCGTGCCTGACGGATCTGCCGTAGCGCGTCGATCAGGGTCGAGAAGTCGACGCGGCCTGCTTCGTATCCGGCCAGTGCCGAACGGAACGTCAGTTCGGCCTGCGGCAACAGCGTGCCGCGCGTCAGCTCCTCCGTACGGCGGGCACTGTCCAGCGCTGCGGTGGCTTCCGCGATCTCGCCCATCAACAGGTTCTCGGCCGACAGCTGTCTTGCGCGTGCGGCGGAAACCATCGCTTCCGATTCGCGTTCCTGTGCCCGGCGCGTGTCCTGTTGAAGGGGAATGTTCAGTTCGACCATCACCTCCCACTCCTTCACCGCGTTGTCGTACTGAATGGGCGAGACGCCGAAGGTGAAATCCGGATAGCGATTGCGATAGGCCAGCTCCCGGCTTTTTTCCGCCGCCTGAAGACGGGCGATCTCCACGGAAAGCAGCGGGTTGGACCGGCGTGCCCGGCCTTCCAGAGCGCCCGCTTCGAGCCGCGAGGGGTCGGGCAGGGGGCGCAGGTGATCCGGGTCGGCGAGAGGCGCCCGGGCAGGACGCGCGGCAAGCGCGTTGATCCGGGCTTCCAGCTGCTGCTGCTCCGCAACCAGCACCCGTCTCTCGTTGTGCAGCCCTGTCTGTTCGATCTGCGCGCGGATGACGTCCTGCTGGGGTGCCAGACCATTCGCGTACCGGGTAAGTGCCAGATGTTCAAGGCGCTTCGCCAGTTCCAGGATCTCGTCGGTCAGGCGCGCATTCCGATGTACGAAATACCGTTGCGCAAAGCTCGTCTTGATGCGCGCGGCCACGTCGTTCCAGCTGACGAGTGCCCGTCCGCGCGCGCCCTCGGCCTCGAATTCTGCGACCTGCTTCTTCAGGTCGCGCTTGCCGAACCAGGGAACGTCCTGCATCACCAGATAGCGGGTGCTGCCGACCTGGCCGGGAATGAGGGTCGGACTCCGTTCACCCATGCGCGTGATGTCGCGAAATTCGGTTCTCAGCCTCGGGTCCGGCAGTGCGCCTGCGGGCGTCACCCGCTCCGCTGCGGCCTCCGCTTCATAAAGCATGGCGAGGTATTCGGGGTTCTGCTCGCGAGCAAGGCGCAGAAGGCTGTCAACGCTCGCGCCAGGTACGTCCGCGGCGGACGGGGCGGCCAGCAGCGATGTGCTGCACGCGATCATCAGTGCCGTAGAAAGCCTCCCGATCTGTCTGCGCCAGGTATTCATACGTTCTGTTCTCCGCAGCGTGCCGTCGCTCGGCAGCCATCAATGCCGATGGTCGTGCGTGCCATGGTCATGCTCTGGTGGCGCGACGGGTCCCGTCTCGAGCTCATGGGGTGACGTCGAGTGATTGATGCCGCGATGCGAATGCCCGTCGCTGGCAGCGACGGCGCGCCGATAACCGTCTGCCGACAGGCCGGGCAGCACGCGCAGGAACGCCACCAGGTCCCAGATCGCTGCATCCTCCATGCCGCCCTTTGACCAGGCCGGCATTCCGGATCCCTTGATGCCGTGTTTGATGATCCAGAAACTGCGTGCGTCCTCGTCTCGAACGCCCTCCCGAGGCTTGGAAAGATCCGGCGGGGCGGGATAGAGCCCGCGCCGCAGCTCGCCTTCCTCCTGCCCTGGAGACAGATGACAGCCGACGCACATGGCGTCGTAGTTACCGGCTGCGCGACGGGCCCGTTCCGGATCATCGAGGTCGGCGGGAGGGGCCACCCGGGCTGAGCGGACAGCCACGGAGCGCTCGCGCGCCCATGCGATGAGCTCGTAGGTGGTTTCGCCGTGCGGGCGGTCCGCGGCGAAATCGGGGAGACCGAGCTGTATGGCGGCCAGCGCGGAAAGTGCCATCAAAATGAGCACGATCAGCGCGCCGACAAGGATGTTCTTCATCTGCCCAGTCCGAGTTATCCGGTGGCGTGATTCTTCCCCGGCCGGGGTAACGGGACCCTGACTCTCCGATTACATTTCCGTAATCTCGCGGATACGTCGCCCTCAACTGTGCAGGATGACGGTTCAGGAAAATGATGAGAGCGCTGCCATGAAGATTCTCGTTGTCGAAGACGAACCCAAGACCGGTGACTATCTGCGGCAGGGCCTGGTGGAAGCGAGCTTTGTCGTGGATCTCGCGCGCGACGGCCTGGACGGCCTGCACCTTGCCCTGACCGAGAGCTACGATCTGGCCATACTGGACGTGATGCTTCCCGGGATTGACGGCTGGCAGATACTGCAGGGCATTCGCGGTGCAGGTAAGAACATGCCGGTCCTGTTCCTGACTGCGCGCGACGCCGTGGATGACCGGGTTAAGGGGCTGGAGGCGGGCGCCGACGACTATCTGGTGAAGCCCTTTGCGTTCTCCGAGCTGCTGGCCCGGGTCCGCACGCTGTTGCGCCGGGGCGGCGCGAGCATGGAGTCCGGCCAACTGCGCGCGGCCGACCTGGAGCTCGACCTGATGCGCCGCCGCGTGACCCGCTCCGGCGTCAGAATCGATCTCACGGCAAAAGAATTTGCGCTGCTCGAGCTGCTGCTTCGACGGCAAGGCGAGGTGCTGCCGCGCTCGCTCATCGCGTCACAGGTGTGGGACATGAACTTCGATAGCGATACCAACGTCATCGAAGTCGCGGTGCGCCGCTTGCGTGCAAAGGTGGACGAAGGATTCGATCGGAAGCTGATTCATACCGTGCGCGGCATGGGCTATGTGCTGGAGGTCGACGCGTGAGCGCATTGCTGCGGCGGTCGATGACCTTGCGTCTGACACTGCTTTTCGCGGTCCTGTCGACGTCGGTGCTGCTGGTCCTGGGACTGCTGATCGGGGTCCTGGTCGAGCGGCATTTCGAGGAGATCGACAGGGCGCTCATCGGTGGCAAGGTCGAACTCCTTACGCAGGCGCTGCGGAGAGTGCGCAACGAGGACGAACTGAAGGCTCTTCCGGAGCAGCTGGATCACGCCCTGGTCGGGCATCACGGACTGATCGTCATCGTCCGGGCTCCCGACGGCCAGACGATCTATCGATCGGCGGACGGGTCATTTCCATCCGAAGTACTTGCGGTGGGGCAGCGCCCGACAGACCCGTACCGCCTTTGGGAGGACGGTGCCGGGCGGCATTACCGGGGCCTGGCGGTCCAGGCGCCGACGGCGATCGAGGGGCTTGCCCCGGCCGTCCTCGGTATCGCGGTGGATATGACGCAGCACGAGCTGTTCATGCGTTCGTTCGAGTGGGCACTATGGTCCCTGGTCGGTCTTGCAGCCCTGATGTCCGGAGGACTGGGCTGGATCGCTGCCCGCCGCGGTCTGCATCCCCTTCGCGAGATCAGCCGGCGCGCCGCCAGCATCACTGCGGATCACCTGGATCAACGGCTTCCGGTGGCGTCCATTCCCGCCGAACTCGCCGATGTCGTCAGTAACCTGAACGACATGCTTGCCCGGCTGGAAGCATCCTTCCACCGGCTTGCCGATTTCTCTTCTGACCTCGCTCACGAGATACGCACTCCCGTCAGCAATGTGCTGACGCAGACCCAGGTGACACTGTCGCGCGCGCGCTCGATAGAGGAGTACCAGGATGTCCTTGCCTCGAACGCCGAGGAGTTCGAACGTCTGTCGCGAATGATCGCCGACATGCTCTTCCTCGCGAAGTCGGACAACCAGCTGCTTGTACCGCAGCGTGAAGACGTGGATCTGCGAGCCGAGATCGATAGCGTCATCGAGTTCTACGAACCGCTGATTGATGAGAAATCGATCGATCTCACTTTCACCGGTGCGGCCCGGGTATCCGGAGATCGGCTGATGCTGCGCCGTCTCGTTAACAACCTGCTCTCGAACGCGGTGCGGCATACGCAGGCTCATGGCCGGATCACGATCGACGTACGGCCGGCAGACGCGGACTGCGTCGAGCTCAGTGTGGAGAACACCGGTGACGCAATTCCTGAGGATGACCTGTCACGGATCTTCGAGCGCTTCTACCGCGTGGATGCGTCACGCAGGAGGTTCAGTGACGGCGCGGGTCTCGGTCTGGCGATATCGAAAGCCATCGTTCGTGCCCATGGAGGAGAGATCTCTGCCGTTTCAGGGCAGGATCACGTCACGCTCAAAGCCACTCTGCCAACGCACCGCCCCCAGCCCTGACGCCGGCGCACAGTTCAGGACGCCTGCGGGGCCGTAATGCCTTGGCGCGCAGTGTCGAGCAGGTCGTGTCGCTTGAGTTGGGTGCGCAATACATAGCGCGACACGGACAGGGCCTCTGCCGTATGGACCTGGTTTCTCCTGCAGGACTCGAAGGCGGTCGATACCAGAATCCGCTCCATCGTGTCGTGAAGTTCGGGTACGTGCAGTTCGATCAGGCGCCGCAGGTCGCCCGCGATGCGCTCGAACAGCTGTGCAGGGGTGTCGGCCGGCAGTGCGACCGGGGGCTGCGCAGCCGGTGCCAGCGAGGCGTTGGCGAGGCGCAGGTCGTCGATGTCGACACGGCCGTCGCGGCTGACGATGAGCGCGTAGTGGACGACGTTTTCCAGCTCTCGGATATTGCCGGGCCAGTCGTGTGCCACCAGCGCCTCGCGGGCGCGCGGGGTGAAGTTCACGTCGGCGATGTCCAGCCGGCGCGCGTACTGCGCAGCGAAGTGGTCTACCAGGGGCGGGATGTCTCCGCGCCGCTCGCGCAGCGGGGGCAACCTGATCGGCGCCACGTTAAGCCGGTAGTACAGGTCGGCGCGGAAGCGGCCGGCGTTCACCGCACGCCACAGGTCCACGTTGGTGGCGGCGATCAGCCGCACATCCACTGGTACCGGGGTGCGTGAACCGAGACGCACCACCTGCCGTTCCTGCAGCACGCGCAGCAGCTTCACCTGCAGCGCGGACGGCATGTCTCCGATCTCGTCGAGGAACAGGGTGCCGCCGTCTGCCGCCTCGAACCAGCCGGCCCGTGCATGCGTGGCGCCGGTGTAGGCACCGGCCTCGTGCCCGAACAGTTCGGCGTCGATCAGTGCTTCGCTCAGCGCGCCGCAGTTGACGGCGACGAAGGGACCGGCGCGACCGCTGACCGCGTGAATGTGTCGTGCCACCAGTTCCTTGCCGGTGCCGGTCTCGCCGATGATCATCGCCGTCACTTCGCGTGCCGCGATCAGCTCGATGTCGGACAGCAGCGCGGTCGACGCCGGGTCCTCGAACACCAGCGCGGTGGCACGTATGGACAGCGCCATCTCCTCCGGTCGAGCGAAGGTGAGGCGCTTTCCGTTCTGCAGTGCGGCGTTCTGGCTCATCGGGCAGGGCGTGGTCGGATTCAGCGGCGGGTGACGATCTGGTCGTAGATGCCGCCGTCGGCGAAGTGCGTCTTCTGCACCGCATCCCAGCCGCCCAGCTTCGCCTCGACCGTGAATGTGTTCACCGGCGGGAACCGCTTGGCGTACTTCTTCAGCGCCGCCTCGCTGCGCGGGCGGAAGTGGTGACGGGCAATGATGTCCTGGCCTTCGGCCGAGTACAGGTACTGCAGATAGGCCTCCGCCTGCCTGCGGGTGGCGCGCTTGTCGACCACCTTGTCGACCACGGCCACCGGGGCGGCCGCCTCGATTGACAGCGACGGATAGACGATGTCGAACTGGTCGCCGCCGAGTTCCTTGTCCAGCAGCACCGCCTCGTTCTCGAAGGTGACCAGAACGTCGCCGATGCCGCGCTGGGTGAAGGTGGTGGTGGCGCCGCGGCCACCGCCGTCGAGCACCGGCACGTTGGCGAACAGCTTGCTGACGAAGTCCTTCGCCGCCGCCTCGTCGTTCGCCTTGTTCAGTGCATAGCCCCAGGCGGCGAGGTAGGTGTAGCGGCCGTTGCCCGAGGTTTTCGGGTTGGGCACGATCACCTGCAGACCGGCGCGGGTGAGATCGGACCAGTCCTTGATCGCCTTCGGATTGCCCTTGCGCACCAGGAAAACGGTGGTGGTCGTGTAGGGCGTGGCGTCGTTCGGCAGGCGCTTGCGCCAGTCGGCCGACACCAGGCTGTTCTTCACCAGGATGTCGATGTCCGGCGACTGGTTCATCGTCACCACGTCGGCTTCCAGCCCGCCGATCACGGCGCCGGCCTGCTTGCTCGATCCGCCGTGCGACTGGTTCAGCGTCAGCGTTTCGCCCGACAGCGTTTTCCAGTGTGCGGCGAAGGCCGGGTTGATGTCCTTGTACAGTTCGCGCGACACGTCGTAGCTCACGTTGAGCAGCGTGGTCTGCGCCTGCGCCGGCAGTACGACGGCGGCGAGGGCGAGCAGGGCGGCGGAAATCAGGTGGGTGAGGCGGGTGTGCATGATGGCTCCGTTGGGATCGAAGGCACGCAGCCTAGGCAGTCGGGCCGGGCGCGTGAACCAACAAGAAACGATGTGCTTATCAGGGATTCGGGAATGCCGTCCTGCCGGTCGCTCGTCGCGCGGCCGGCGCGACGGGGTGGCCGAGCGCGTAGCCCTGGCCGAGGCGAACCCCGGCTGCGCGTACCCGGGCCAGTGCCGCCTCGCTGCCGATGCGCTGCACGATGAGTTCGATGCCATGACGGGCGCAGGTCTTCGCGTGCTGCGCCAGGTCGCGCAGCGTGTCGTCGCGGCCGGCGTCGAGCTTGACGAAGTCCGGCCGTACGTGACGCACCAGTTCGTCCAGCTGGCCTGCGTTCAGCAGGTTCACGCCGATGCGGTATCCGTTGTAGCGGTAGTTGAGCATCACGTAGGCCAGCATGGCGAAGTCACTGGTCATCGCGTCCGGTGATTCGATCACCACCTTGCGGCGCTCGATGTTCAGTGCCGACAGCACGCGTCCGAAGGCGCTGCCGTGGTCCTCGCCGACGGCCAGCATCAGGCGGCCATGGACGTTCAGGAAGAGACTTCCGGTCTCGTCGGCACGGCCGAAGTAGTTCAGCACGTGCAGCGTGCGGCACAGCCGGTCGAGTTCGATCAGCGCATCGTCGCCGGCGGCGTTGGCGAACAGGTTCCACGGCGACAGGTCGCCGCCGGTGGCGTCGAAGGAACGGATGAAGGCTTCGTGGCCGATCCGCGTGCCGTCGTCCAGCCTTTGTACCGGCTGGAAAACCGAAGACAGGCTGCTGTGCATGAAACGCCCGGCGACGTGACCGTCGGGCGTCGTCCACAAGGGGTGATGCCCGTCGGCATCGCGGGGTAGGGTATGCAGGTAGCGCTCGAGCGCCGAGCGGCTGGCGTCGACGGTGTTCATGTGTTTCTCCGTGAGGGGCGACAGGCGCGTCAGGCTCATTCGAGCAACAGCCAGGTGCGATAGAGCAGGGCGAGGCCGAAGGCGAACACGACCGCTGCCAGCAGCTTGTCGCCGAGCGGAAGCGGTTCGTGGCGGTCGGGGCGCTTTTCGGGCCGGCGCAGCCGGCGGGGTCCGGGGGCATTCATGGCGACCAATCTAGGGGGCGCGCCCGCCACATCCAACCAATTAATCCTGCAGAGCTTATGCGCGCCGCCTTAGCGGATTTCGCGCAAAGCATTCCCTGCATTCGATCTGAAATTCAATTGGTTTGTGGGTGCCCGGCCGGCCGATAGATTGGCGTCACCGGGAGCGACGCCCTTGCGTCGGCCCGGCGCCGGCCGATGCCGGGACCGCCTGGGAGGCGGCGCATCGCCGGTGTCGTCACGCCGAGGAGGAAATAATCATGACTGCTGCGACCGCGGACGCCCTTGCGTCCTCACCCCGTGCTGCTGTGCTCGACGCACCGCCGCTCTCGATTGCCCGCGAACGTGCGGAGCACGACGCGCTCCTGTACGCCGGCGGCATCACGCCGGACCAGGCCTGGGCGCTGGTATCGGCCGGCGACGCCGTACTGGTGGATGTCCGCACGGCGGAGGAACGCAAGTTCGTCGGCCACGTACCGGGCAGCGTCCACGTGGCGTGGGCGACCGGTACATCGATGACGCGCAATCCGCGCTTCGTGAAGGAACTGGAAGCCAAGGTCGGCAAAGACGCCGTCCTCCTTCTGTTGTGCCGCAGCGGCAAGCGTTCGGCCGCCGCCGCCGAGGCGGCAGCGAAAGCCGGCTTCCGTCATGTGTTCAACGTGCTCGAAGGTTTCGAGGGCGAACTGAGCACCGACGGCCAGCGGCGCAACAGCGGCGGCTGGGTGGTCAGCGGCCTGCCCTGGCAGCAGGACTGATGCGCGGCGGTCGCCGTCGCGGCCGCCTTCTTCATCCCCGCAACGGAGATCCCGAATGACTTTGAAGAAGGGCGGCCTCACGAGGGCCACGGAATCTGAAGGCGCGTGGCAGCTGGACCGCATCGTGTCCGAGCTGCGTGACATCCGCACACGCTGGCGCGGCGCGCAGCAGCGTACGACCGAATGCGGCGCGCGCGAATTTCCGTCGCGCGAGGCCTTGCGCGACATCGCCGAGGCGCTGTGCGGCGCGCTGTTCCCGATGCGGCTCGGCCCGTCCGATCTGCATCAGGAGAGCGAGGATTTCTACATCGGCTACACGCTGGACGCCGCGCTCAACGCCCTGCTGCACCAGGTGCGGCTGGAACTGCGCTACGACGCGCGCCGCGCGGCATCGCCGCAGGCTGACGTCGACCTGCTGGCGCGAGCCATCGTCGCCGAATTCGCACTGTCGCTGCCCGGCCTGCGCGCGCTGCTCGACACCGATGTGCTGGCCGCCTACCAGGGCGACCCGGCGGCGCGCAGTGTCGACGAGGTGCTGCTGTGCTACCCCGGCGTGCTCGCAGTCATCCATCACCGCATCGCGCACAAGCTGTACGCGCTGGGCGTGCCGCTGGTCGCACGCATCATTTCCGAGGCGGCGCACTCGAGCACCGGCATCGACATCCACCCGGGAGCGCAGATTGGCGCCGGCTTCTTCATCGATCACGGCACCGGTGTCGTGATCGGCGAAACCGCGGTAATCGGCGAGCGCGTGCGGCTCTACCAGGCGGTCACGCTGGGCGCCAAGCGCTTCCCGGCAGACGAGGTCGGCACGTTGCAGAAAGGGCTGCCGCGTCATCCGGTGGTCGAGGACGACGTGGTCATCTACGCCGGGGCCACGATACTGGGCCGCGTCACGATAGGACGCGGTTCCACGATAGGCGGCAATGTGTGGCTCACGCGCAGCGTGCCGCCCGGCAGCCAGGTCACGCAGGCCAATTCACAGAACGTGCCGGTCGCGGCGGAACTGGTCGAGCCATGACAGCCCGGCACGGAAGGCCGACGCCACCTCTGGCCGAGGCGCTGACGCGCCGCTTCGGCCGTGCGGTGCGGCGGACGCGCGAATTGCGCGGCTGGTCGCAGGAGGTACTGGCTGAGCGCGCCGAACTCAATCGCTCCTACCTCGGCGAGGTCGAGCGCGGCAGCGCGATGCCCTCGCTCGCCACGGTGGTCAAGCTCGCGCTGGCGCTCGAATTGCCGGCCGGCGATCTGCTCGACGGCTGCGAACGCATGGACGAGCTGCCAGCTGCCGTGCAGCACACGATCGCCTGAACGGACGGACGACGAACCGATTGGTGGCTATAGCCGGTTGAATGCCGCATAGAAGAAATAGATATTTGCTTAGCAGTTTTTCGCATAAACAACCTCCCCTTGCTAGGAGCCTTTCATGGCCGACACACCCGAACAGCTGGCGCTTGGCGACAACGCCGCCCGCCAGCTTGCCAACGCCACCAAGACCGTCCCGCAGCTATCGACCATCACGCCGCGTTGGCTGGTTCATCTGCTGCAGTGGCTGCCGGTCGAGGCGGGCATCTACCGCGTGAACCGTGTGAAGAACCCGCAGGACGTGCGTGTCGCGTGCTCGCAGCGCGACGAAGCGGAACTGCCGCAGATCTTCGTCGACTACGACGAACAGCCGCGCGAGTACTTCCTGAATGCGGTCACCACCGTGCTCGACGTGCACACCCGCGTGTCCGACCTCTACAGCAGCCCGCACGACCAGATCAAGGAGCAGCTGCGTCTGACCATCGAAACGATCAAGGAGCGGCAGGAAAGCGAACTGATCAACAATCCGGAATACGGTCTGCTGGCCAATGTGCATGACGACCAGCGCATTTCGACGCTGACCGGCGCGCCGACCCCGGACGATCTGGACGACCTGATCGGCAAGGTGTGGAAGGAGCCCGGCTTCTTCCTGACCCATCCGCTGGCGATCGCCGCTTTCGGCCGCGAATGCACCCGCCGCGGTGTGCCGCCGCCCACCGTGAGCCTGTTCGGTTCGCAGTTCCTGACCTGGCGCGGCCTGCCGCTGATTCCGTCGGACAAGGTGCCGGTCGAGGACGGCAAGACCAAGATCATCCTGCTGCGCACCGGCGAGAAGCGTCAGGGCGTGGTCGGCCTGTTCCAGCCGGGTCTGGCCGGTGAACAGAGCCCGGGCCTGTCGGTCCGTTTCATGGGCATCAACCGCAACGCGATCGCGTCCTACCTGATCTCGCTGTATTGCTCTCTGGCCGTGCTGACCGAAGACGCGCTGGCTGTGCTCGATGACGTGGAGATCGGCAAGTACCATGAGTATCCCGACACCTACAAGCAGTAACGTGAGCGGTCTGAGCTCTCCGCTGCCGCCCGGCGCGCCCGACGAGTCGGTGCTGTCGCGCCTGGCCAGCGAGCTGTTCGCTGCGCTGCCCGGGCAGACGCCGCCTTCGTTCGATGCACCGCTGGCGGTTGCGCCGGCGCCGACACCGCAATCGCCGGTGCCGCCGGTCCCGGCCAGCGCGCCGTCGAGCACGGCTGCGGCGGCCGCGCCGGTCGCACCGCAGCATGGTCTGTCGCTGGGCGCCTCGTCGCCCAAGCTGGTACCGCACGCGACCGCGCAGAATCATGTGCCCGACGTGGCAGCCGACGCCTACCCGGTCGGCTCGCCGCGCGCGGGCGTTGCACAGGGCGTGCCCGAGGCCTACGCGGCAGCGCTCCCGCCGCTCGGTGGCGCGTCCGCCTTCCCGCAGCCGGGCGGTGCTTCGGCACCCTCGTCGCCGTACTATTTCCTCGGCGAATCGAGTGCGCTGCAGTCGGCGCCTGCACAGGTCGATGACCGCGTCAGTGCCCGTTCCTTCGGCCTGCCCGGCGACGACGCGCTGCGCGGGCTGCTGGCCGAGCCGTCACGCGAGGTGCAGCCGGCCGCGCCGTCGGCGCCGGCCTACTACTTCGTCTACAGCCAGGTGGCGCCCACGGTCGGTCACGCCGGGCGGGTGCCGAATGCCGACGCCGGCCGTCATCCGCCTTTCGATGTCAATGCGGTACGGCGGGACTTTCCGATACTCGCCGAGCGGGTGAATGGCAGGCCGCTGGTGTGGTTCGACAACGCCGCGACAACGCAGAAGCCACAGGCGGTGATCGACCGGCTGTCGTACTTCTACGCGCACGAGAACTCGAACATCCACCGCGCGGCGCACGAACTGGCCGCCCGGGCGACGGATGCCTACGAGGCGGCGCGGCAGAAGGTGGCGCGCTTCATCGGCGCAGGTTCGGTCGAGGAAATCATCTTCGTGCGCGGCGCGACCGAGGCGATCAATCTGGTGGCCAAGAGCTGGGGTGCGAAGAACATCGGCGCCGGCGACGAAATCATCGTGTCGCACCTGGAACACCACGCCAACATCGTGCCCTGGCAGCAGCTGGCGGCTGAGAAGGGCGCGAAGATCCGCGTGATCCCGGTCGACGACAGTGGTCAGGTACTGCTCGAGGAATACAAGCGCCTGTTGAACGAGCGTACCAAGCTGGTCGCGGTGACCCAGGTGTCGAATGCGCTGGGCACCGTCGTGCCGGTGCAGGAGATCGTCGAGCTGGCGCATCGTGCCGGTGCGAAGACGCTGGTGGATGGCGCGCAGTCGGTGTCGCACATGCGGGTGAACGTGCGTGCGCTGGACACCGACTTCTTCGTGTTCTCCGGCCACAAGATCTTCGGCCCCACCGGCATCGGCGTGGTGTACGGCAAGCGCGACGTGCTGGAAGACATGCCGCCCTGGCAGGGCGGCGGCAACATGATCCAGGACGTCACTTTCGAGCGCACCGTATTCCATCCGCCGCCGGCGCGTTTCGAGGCCGGTACCGGCAACATCGCCGACGCGGTGGGGCTGGGTGCGGCGCTGGATTATGTCGATCGCGTCGGCATCGAGAACATCGCGCGCTACGAGCATGACCTGCTGGTCTATGCCACGCACGCGATCCGCGACATACCGGGCGTGCGGCTGATCGGCACCGCGGCCGACAAGGCGAGCGTGCTGTCCTTCGTGCTGAAGGGCTACACCACCGACGAAGTCGGCCAGGCGCTGAACGAGGAAGGCATCGCCGTGCGAACCGGTCACCATTGCGCGCAGCCCATCCTGCGTCGCTTCGGCCTGGAAACCACGGTGCGTCCCTCGCTGGCCTTCTACAACACCTGCGAGGAAGTCGACCGCTTCGCCACCGTTGTCCGGCGGCTGGCGGGGCAACGCAGGCGGTGAACTCCGGCGAATCGAACGCACCGGACGGTGGGTGCGTGAGTTCACGCACCCACCCCAGTCAGACGGGTTATCGTCCCATGCATGCAGGTGCTTCCGGATCCCGGCTCGAGCGTCGTATCGTGCGCGTTTCCGTCCTGACGACCGGATGTAGCGATGAGCCTCACCGTTCTCTGTTTGTGCGCCGAGTGGTGCGGCACCTGCCGCGACTTTCAAGCGTCCTTTGACGAAGTAAGCGCGAGGCGTGCCGCCGACAACTGCCGGTGGGTGGATATCGAGGTGCATGACGAGTTGCTTGCCCGTCTGGATATCGAGATCGAGAGCCTGCCAACCCTGATCATCGTTGACGAAGACAGTGAGGTCCGCTTTGCCGGGCCGATCGCGCCCTTCCTCGACGTCGCGATGCGCCTGTGTCGGACCGCAGACGAGGGCGTTCTTCGTGCCGACCCGGGCGACGTACTTGTGTCACGGGCGCCTGCTCTTGTCTCGGCGCTTACGGACGGCTGACCTTCCGTTCTCGATGCTCGGCATGCATCGAGAAGTCTTCTTGCCCGTCGATTGCTGTTCCCGATGATGCAAAGCTTTGCAGATTAAGTTGGTTGGTGTTGGGCGGTGTGACACTTAGATTCTGCGGATCGCAACAGCCTGCGTTCCGCAGAATCAACATGACCCGCCTCACCCTGCACACTGCCGATACCGCACCCGAAGCAAGCCGTGCCCTCGTCGAGCGCGTGATCGCCAACAACGGCTTCCTGCCCAACCTGATCGCCGCGCTGTCGAACGCGCCGGTCGCGCTCGAAACCTATCTGACGGTCGGCGAGATCAACGGGCGTGCCAGCCTTTCGCTGGCCGAACGCGAGGTGGTGCAGATCACGGCCGCCAGCATTCACGGCTGCGACTTCTGCGTGGCCGGCCACAGCGCCATTGCGCTGAAGAAGGCCGGCTTCGACAAGGCGGCGGTGGTCGCGTTGCAGCACGGGCGTCCGGTCGGCGATGGACGGCTCGATGCGCTGGCCGCGTTTGCGCGAGAGGTCATCGCCACTCGCGGCGCCGTCAGTGACAGCGTGCTGGCGGAGTTCACCGGTGCCGGTTTCCTGCCCGCGCAGGCGCTCGAAGTCATCCTCGGCATCAGCCTGGCGACGCTGTGCAACTTCGCCAACAATCTGGCGCAGAGCCCGGTCAATCCGCAGCTCGAACCCTTCCGTGCCGGTGTGCTGACGGCATGAACACGAACACTCACGAACGGCTGCCGGACGGCCTGCGCGACTGGCTGCAGCAACACGCGCCGGCACTGAACGACGGCACCTCCGACGACGAGGCGCTGCTGCCCGCGCTGGCCGCCGCCGGACTGTTCGCCATCGGTGTGCCGCAGTCGATGGGCGGAACCGGTGGCAGCACCGGCGATGCGGTCGAGGCCATCGCCGCGGTGGCCAAGCATTCGCTGACGGCTGCCTTCGTGTTCTGGGGTCATCGCGCCTTCATCGAATATCTGCTCGCCAGCCCGAACGCGGCGCTGCGCGAACGCCGGCTGCCGGCCTTGCTGGCCGGCAAGCACGCCGGCGCGACTGGCCTGTCTAACGCGATGAAATTCCTGTGCGGCATTGAATCGCTGCAGATCGAGTCCAGCCGCACCGGCGAGGGCTGGCGTCTGGACGGCAAGCTGCCCTGGGTGACCAATCTGCGCAAGTCGGGCTTCGTGTTCGCGGCGGCGGTGTCGTCGCGCGAAGGCGAGCCGCCCTTCATCGTTGCGCTCGACGGTCGCCACGCTGGCGTATCGCGTACGGCCGATCTCGACCTGATCGCGATGCGCGGCAGCAATACCGCGGCGCTGAACATAGACGGTGCGCTGATCGACGCGTCCGACGTGATCGCGCCGGACGCGCGTGACTGGTTGCCGCGCGTGCGCCCAGGCTTTCTCGGCCTGCAGTGCGGCCTGTCCATCGGCCTGGCGCGCGCCGCACTGGCCGCCGCGCAGGCGCGCTGCAACAGTGCTCGCGCAACGCTGCAGGACGAACTCGACGCGGTTGGCGACGCGCTGGCCAAGCAGGTGGTGGCGCTGCTCGACGGACTGGCCGCACAGCGCTTCGTCAGCGACGCGGCGGCGCTGTTCCGGCTGCGCATCGCGCTGGCCGATACGGTACAGCGCGCGGTGCAGCTCGAACTGCAGGCGAGCGGCGGTCGCGCCTACCTGGTCGATCCGCAGTTCGGTTTCGCGCGCCGCCTCCAGGAATCGGCCTTCGTGCCGGTCATCACGCCCAGCGTCACCCAACTGCAGGGCGAATTGCGGAAGCGCGCAGAGGCGCAGGCGAGGGCGGCGTGAACGCAGCGGTGCCCAGGGCGCTGCTGCGCCCGGAACCGGCGGCGCTCGCCGCGCCGGTGTCCACGCTGCTGGCACGTGATCTGGCCTACGCCTATGACGGTGGCGGGCCGGTGTTCAGCGGCGTGTCGCTCGAGGTCCGGCCGCGCGAGATCGTCTGCCTGCTGGGTGGCAGCGGGTGCGGCAAGTCTTCGTTGCTGCGCGTGCTGGCACGGCTGGAGGCGCCCGCCTCGGGTGACATCCACTTCCTCGGCGAGCCGCTGCGGACGCCGCATCCGCGCGCCGCACTCGTTTTCCAGCAGCCGGGGCTGCTGCCCTGGCTTGATGCGGCGGGCAATGTCGGTTTCGGTCTCGACTTCGAGCATCAACCTCGACTGCCGCGCAGCGAGCGCGCCGCGCGCGTCGAGCATGCGCTGTCCGCGGTGGGGCTGGCGGGACACGGACATCGCTATCCGGCACAGCTGTCCGGCGGCATGGCGCAGCGCGTGGCCCTTGCCCGCGCGCTGGCGCGCGAGCCGCAGCTGCTGTTTGCCGACGAACCGTTCTCCGCACTCGACGCCATCACGCGTGCCGAAATGCAGGCGCTGCTGGTGGAGCTGGTGCATCGCTGGCACACCGCGGCGCTGCTGGTTACGCACGACATCGACGAAGCCATCCTGGTGGCCGACCGCATCCTGCTGATGGGCGGCACGCCTGGCCGCATCGTCCGCGAATGGACAGTGGATATCGAGCGCCCGCGTGAAGCGCAGCCTGCGGCCGTGACCGCCTTGCGGCTGGACATCCTGAACGCGCTGCAGGTGCTGCGCGCGCATTGAAACCAAGACCATCAGAAGAGGACATGACATGAACAAGGATGGGAAGCTGCATATCTGCGCTTCGTCCGATTGCGGTTGCGGGCTGACGCGCCGCGACATGCTAAAGCTGGGCGCACTGACGTTGGCCGGCGTGGCGGCGCCGCTGCTGCGTGCGGGTGACGCGCGTGCGCAGGCCTTCAAGGGCGACGACCAGCCGGTGAAGATCGGCTACCTGCCGATTACCGATGCGACACCGCTGCTGGTGGCGCACGCGCGCAAGCTGTTCGAGCCGGAAGGCCTGAAGACCGAGTCGCCGCGGCTGTTCCGCAGCTGGGCGCAGATCGTCGAGGCCTTCGTTGCCGGGCAGGTGAACGTGATCCACCTGCTGACGCCCGCCGCGCTGTGGGTGCGCTACGGCTCGAAATTCCCGGCGAAGATCGTCGCCTGGAACCATGTGAACGGCTCAGCGCTGACCGTCGATCCGTCGATCTCGACCGTCGCCGATCTGGGCGGCCGCACGGTGGCCGTGCCCTTCTGGTACTCGATCCACAACATCCTGCTGCAGCAGGTGCTGCGCGCGAACGGTCTGACGGCGGTGACCAAGGCCAAGGAGGCGCAGCTGGCCGCGAACGAAGTGAACCTCATCGTGCTGCCGCCTGCCGAAATGGTGTCGGCACTGGCCGGCAAGTCCATTGCCGGCTACATCGTGGCCGACCCCTTCAACGCGTTGGCCGAAACCAAGGGCGTGGGCAAGGTGCTGCGCTTCTCGGGTGACGTGTGGCAGAACCACGCGTGCTGCGTCACCTTCCTGTCCGAGCGCGACACCAGCGAGCGGCCGGAGTGGGCGCAGCGCGTTACCAACGCCATCGTGCGTGCCCAGCTGTGGACGCGCAGCAACCAGCTGGATACCGCCAAGCTGCTGTCGGCGGCAGGCGAGGGCAAGTACACACCGCACGCGCTGCCGGTTCTTTCCAAGGTGCTGGCGGCGACCGACTACGCCAGCTACGAAGCTTCGGGCGTGGTGAAGAACAAGGGCTGGTACCAGCGCCGCATCGACTTCCAGCCCTATCCCTTCCCGTCCTACACCGAAGAGCTGGTGCGCGCGGTGAAGCAGACCCGGGTCGAGGGCGACACGAAGTTCCTCGATGCGCTGGATCCGGCCTTCGTCGCGCGCGACCTGGTCGATGACCGCTTCGTGCGCCGGGCCATCGACCTGGTCGGTGGGCCCTCGGTGTTCGGCCTGCCTGCCGACCTGCGGCGCAAGGAAGTCGTGCGGGTGTGATGGGCGCGCGTTTGATGCTTCCGCTGGCCGGCCTGCTGGGCGCGCTGCTGCTGTGGCTGGCCGGTTCGGCCTGGCTGGCGCACGGCATGCCGATCGCGGCCGATTTCGCGCCGGCGCCGTCGGCCGACGCGCTGTGGCAGCTGTTCGGCAGCGGCGAGCTGTGGCCGCACGTGCTGGTGAGCCTGAAGCGGGTCGCGGTCGGCCTGCTGCTGGCCATTGCCATCGGTGTGCCGCTGGGTGTGCTGACCGGGCTGTCGCGCCGTTTCGCCCAGGGCACGACACCGCTGTTCCAGTTCCTGCGCATGGTGTCGCCGCTGTCCTGGATGCCGCTCGCGGTGATGGTGCTGGGCGTGGGCGACGCGCCGGTGTACTTCCTGCTCGCCTTCGCCGCGGTGTGGCCCATCCTGCTCAATACCGCGTCCGGCGTCGCGCAGCTCGATCCGAACTGGCTGCTGCTGGCACGCAGCCTGTCGGCCACCCGGCGCGAGACGGTGCTGCGCGTGGTGCTGCCCGGCATCACCGCGCACATCCTGACCGGCGTGCGACTGGCGATCGGCATCATCTGGATCGTGCTGGTGCCGGCCGAAATGCTGGGCGTGTCGGCCGGGCTCGGCTATTTCATCCTCGATACACGCGACCGCCTCGCCTACTCGGAGCTGATGGCCGTCATCGTGCTGGTCGGTGCGCTCGGTTACGCGCTCGATCACGTGGCGCGCAGCGCGCACGCCCGCTGGCTGCACCGCTGAGCACACGCGGTGCTGTGCCGTACACCTGCGGCCGCCCGGAGGGGCGGCTGTCTGTCATGATGGCGGCACGCCGCCGGCATCGATGAGCGGCCCGCCCGAAATCTTCCCCGAGCCCGCCATGCATCCGCTTTCCCGCCTGTTCTCGCACGCGCGCAACTACCGCCGTGACGTGCGCATCGCCTCGCTGTATTCCGTCCTCAACAAGTTCTTCGACGTGCTGCCGGAGGTGCTGATCGGCGTCGCGGTCGATGTGGTCGTGAACCAGAAGGCCAGCTTCCTCGCGCGCGTCGGCATCGTCGATCCGAAGGACCAGCTGGTGCTGCTGGCGCTGATCACGGTCGTCGTGTGGGTCGGCGAATCGCTGTTCCAGTACCTGTACGACGTGCGCTGGCGCGACCTTGCGCAGAACCTGCAGCACGACCTGCGCATGCAGGCCTATCGCCACGTGCAGAAGCTGGACATGGCCTATTTCGAGCGCAACCGCAGCGGCAATCTGCTGGCGGTGCTGAACGAGGACATCAACCAGATGGAGCGGTTCCTGAATGGCGGCGCCAACGACCTGATCCAGGTGTTTGTCGGTTCGCTGATGGTGGGCGGCGTGTTCTTCGTGCTGACGCACGAGCTGGCCTTCCTCGCGCTGGTGCCTGTGCCGCTCATCCTGTACGGCGCTTTCTGGTTTCAGCGCCGACTGGCACCGCGCTACGGCGCGGTGCGCGAGGCGGCCGGCGCGCTGGCGGCTCGGCTGAACAACAACATCCAGGGCATCGCCACGGTGAAGGCCTACGCCGCCGAGGAGTACGAGGCCGGCCACATCGAACAGGGGTCGGATGACTACCGCGCACGCAACGGCGAGGCGATCCGGCTGTCGGCGGCGATCACGCCGGTCATCCGCATGGCCATCCTGGCTGGCTTCACGGTGACCCTGCTGTATGGTGGCTTCATGGCGCTGAACGGCGACATCGGCGTCGGCAGCTATTCGGTGCTGGTGTATCTGACCCAGCGCCTGCTCTGGCCGCTGACGCGGCTGGCCGACCTGACCGATCTGTATCAGCGCTCGATGTCGTCGATCGAGCGGGTGATGAACCTGCTGCAGACGCCGGTGAACATCGCCTACGAAGGGCGGGCGCTGCCGCGCGCCGAGGTGCGCGGCGAACTGGTTATTGACGAGGTGTCCTTTGCCTACGACGGAACGACCCGGCCCGCGTTGGATCGCGTCGACCTGCGCATCGACGCCGGCCGCAGCGCGGCCTTCGTCGGCAGCACCGGTGGCGGCAAGAGCACGCTGATCAAGCTGCTGCTGCGCTTCTACGAGCCGCAGCAGGGCAGGGTGCTGCTCGACGGCATGCCGATCGGTGAACTGAACCTGCAGGACCTGCGCCGCGCCATTGGCTATGTCGCGCAGGACACCTTCCTCGCCGACGCCTCGGTCGCACAGAACATCGCCTACGGCATGCCGGACGCCACACGCGAGGCGGTGATCGAGGCGGCGAAATCGACCGAGGCGCACGACTTCATCGTTGCACTTCCGCAGGGTTACGACACGCCGGTCGGCGAGCGCGGCCTGCGTCTGTCGGGCGGCCAGCGGCAGCGGCTGGCGCTGGCGCGCGCGATCCTGAAGGACCCGCCGATACTGGTTCTGGACGAGGCGACTTCGGCGGTGGACAACGAAACCGAGGCAGCCATCCAGCGCTCGCTGGAGCGTCTGGTGGTCGGCCGCACGACGCTCATCGTGGCGCACCGGCTGTCCACGGTGCGCCACGCCGACACCATCCACGTGATCGACGGCGGACGCATCGCCGAATCCGGTACGCACGACCAGCTGCTTGCGCTCGACGGCATCTACGCCTCGCTGTGGCGGCTGCAGACCGGCGAGCGGCGGGCCCGCCGGCTTCCTTGATCGAGGTCAGATCGCACCGGGCACGGCAGGCATAGAAAGACGACAGGTGGTGCGCTGATGCACCGCCCGTCACGGCCGCATGCGAGGCCGTGATCCGGTCCACTGTCGATGGAGCCTGCCATGACGTCCAAACACCCTGTCCCGTTCCGCATCCGTGCCAGCCTCGCTGCGCTGCTGGGTACCGCCTGTCTCAGCGGCGCTGCTCAGGCGGTCCCGAACGACACCTTCCGCAGCTGGAGCTATGTGAGCCTGCCCGGTGGCGGCCTGCTGTCGGACGGCCAGCCGTGGAACGGCGATACCGCCTTGTGGAGCGGCGCCAGCTCGGCTTGGCTCGACGCCGACAGCCACGCGCGTTCGCAGATCGGTTTCGAGAATGGCCAGCTCGCGGCGAAGATCCAGGTCAGTGCCCGGTCGCCGGTCAATGGCCATGTCTACTCCGAACTGTTCTATCGCGATCAGGGTTTCGTCTGCGATGCCGATGCGTGCGGAACGGCCGTGCCCTCCGCGGCGTCCTTCACCGTGAATCTGCACCAGGACGGGCAGTTCACCGCGGGCAGCGCCAATTTCAGCGTGTCCTACGCACTGTGGTCGGCAGGCGCCTTCCACAGTTTCCACTTCGCGGTGCAACAGGGTGAGGGGCCGCTGGCCCCCTATGGCGCGTTCTCCACCGAAAATCTGGTGACCGGGCAGTCGACGCTGGAACCGCTGATGATTGCTGGGCCGTCCGGCCAGCCGGTGTTCAATCCCTTGTTCAATCTGGTGTGGGAGGACGACGATCAGGACGGCGTGTACAACTTCGCCTATGACCTCAGTTTCACGACCGCCACCCAGGGCGTGGACCTGAGGGAGGATCTGTTCATGTCCGCCTACGTCTACGGCACGCCCGACGGTCAGTTCTTCGATTCATTCAATTCCTTCCATTCCACCTGGACACCGGAGGCCGGTGCCGCGCTCTATGGCAGCGGCGGACGCGCGGTCGTTGGCCCGGTGCCGGAACCTGATGTCTGGACGCTGATGGCGGCGGGACTGGGTATGGTGGCAGCCCTCGGCCGCGTGCGCCGCCGCGAAGTCGACTGATCGATCGCGGCTGACGCTCAACCGCCAGCGGCGAGCAGGCTGTCCACTGCCACCGCGGCGTGCTTGCGCAACTCGGGGATCGCGGTGGCTTCCCAGAACTGGGCTCGCAGCAGCGGTCCGACGTAGTACAGCCCGTCCACGCTGCGGCCGCGCGCGTCGATGGCCCGGCAGCTGGCGTCGACCATCAGGCCGAGCTTGAGCGGGTCCTGCGTCATCAGGCCGCTTTCCAGCAGACGGTGCAGCAACGGTGCGCGCTGGGCGTCGATGCGGTGACCCGGGCCGGTGCAGTTGACGACGCGGTCGAACTGCTGTGCCTGCGGACCGCGGCGGGCGTCATCCCAGCGTACGGTCACTCCGCCCTCATCAGCTGCGGCCGCGCGCAGCCGCCCGGCGCCGACGGTGAGGCGACCGTCCTGCAGCAGCGCGTTCATCGCGTTGAAGGGCTCGGGAGCGGTGCGGTGGCGCAGCACCTCCCAGTGCGGCCGTACGTGGCGCACGAAGCGCCGCTTCTCGCGCTCGTCCAGGCTCTGCCACAGCGCCGGCGTCAGGGCACGCAGCGAGCCGATCACGTCGCGCCAGTCGACGCAGGCTCGCTCGGCCTGGGCGACCGCGGCGCGCACCAGGCGAGTGAGCGCACGCGCACTGCGCGCCTGCAGCAGCGCTTCGCGGTCGAGCGGGATGGTGGCCGGAGGTGCGTCCTGCGCGCGGTGCGAGCGCGGCAGCAGGCCGCGGCGCGACAGCGCGGTGATCGGACCGCGATGGCCGCGCCGCGCGAGGTCGACCACCACATCGAGCATGGTCAGGCCGCTGCCGAGTATCAGCACGCGCTCGTCGGTGCCGATGTGCTCGACGGCGCCCGACCACGGGTCGTTGATGTAGGCGGCGCCCAGCGCATCCAGACCCGGCAGTGGCGCGACCGGACTCAGGTGTCCCATCGCGAGGATGACGGCATCGGCATCCAGCGTCGCGTCGCCTGACAGGTGAAGACGGAAGCCGCCGGCAAGGCGCCGCTCGATGGCATCGACCCGCGCCGTTCGGATGTCGAGGCGGCCCGGATGGGCGTCGGCGGCCTGGCGCAGGCGCTGTTCCAGATACTCGCCGTACAGCATGCGCGGCACGAAGGCGCTGGCGCGGTAGCGATGCCCCGTCTCGTCGAGGTAGCGGACGAAATCGCCTTCCTGCGCCGGATCCATGCCGAGGCGGCCGGCCGGCACGTTGAGCAGGTGCAGCGGCGAACGGGTGCCGTAGGCCAGACCACGGGCGACCGGACCGGAGGCGTTGATCAGGCTGACCTGCCAGCCATCGCCGCAGCGGGCGAGGAACTGACAGGCGCAGGCCGTGCCGCTGAAGCCGGCACCGATGATGACGAGCGTGCGCACGCGGAAACCTTTCACCAGGAGGGCCGAAGCAGATGGATGCTCCGGCGTACCCGGCGACTATAGCGCCCGCCGCCTTGCGTTTCCGTGACTCGGAACCGCGGCGCAGGCCGCGGCCGTGATGCAGTTCCCGACCGGGCTCAGGCCGCCAGCTGCGACAGTGCGTTGCGTATCTGCGAGCGGCTGCGCGCGCTGTAGACGACCGGCAGTCCGTGCTGGCTGGCAAGCCTGCGCACGCGCGCGGCCATGCCGTGATTGACGTGATCGATCAGCAGCACGATGCCGCGCAGGTCGCGCGGCAGCGGTTGATGGTGGTCGGCGGCGCGTCGGCCGCTCCAGTGATGCAGGCGGTCTATGCCGGCCTCGCGTGCCGAGTCAGCGAACTGGTTGGGGTGGTCACCGCCGACGACAAGGATGGCCATCTGATGTACTCCGGATTGCGATGGCTCGACCTTACGGACTGCCCGCAGCCGGGGGAACTGAATTGTTCTGCGCAGCTTCTTCTGCACAGCTTTGCCGGATGAAGCCTATGTGCAGCCCGACGGCGGACGAAAAAAAGCCCGGCCGGAGCCGGGCGTTTCGATGCCGGCGTGGCCGTTTTTTTACTTTGGCTGCGGCGTCAGGCGCAGATAGGGCCGTACGGCCTTGTACCCGGCGGGGAAGCGGCGCGCGATCTCGTCCGGGTCCTGCAGCGAGGGCACGATGACCACGTCGTCGCCATGCTTCCAGTTGCCCGGCGTAGCGACCGAGTGCTTGTCGGTGAGTTGCAGCGAATCGATCACGCGCAGCACTTCGTCGAAGTTGCGGCCGGTGCTCGCCGGGTAGGTGATGATGAGACGGACCTTCTTGTTCGGATCGATGATGAACAGCGAGCGCACGGTCAGCGTGGCATTCGCGTTCGGATGGATCATGTCGTACAGCTCGCTCACCTTGCGGTCGCCGTCGGCGATGATGGGGAAGTTCACCGTGGTGTTCTGCGTGTCGTTGATGTCGGCGATCCAGCGCGTGTGCGATTCCACCGGGTCGACCGACAGTGCGATCGCCTTGACGCCGCGCTTGTCGAATTCGCTCTTGAGCTTGGCGGTGAGGCCCAGTTCGGTGGTGCATACGGGCGTGAAGTCCGCGGGATGCGAGAACAGCACACCCCAGCTGTTGCCGAGCCATTCATGAAAACGAATGCGGCCGGCGCTGGAGTCCTGTTCGAAGTCGGGGGCGATGTCGCCCAGTCTGAGAGTCATGATGTGGTCCTTTCATTCAAGAAGTGCAGGGTCTGCTGGCGTCGGGAGTCTGTCGCGGTCGTCGGGGGACAGCGAGCATCAATGCTAGTCCGGATACTTCGGCGTGCAGCGGCATCAGAGCGTCGCCCGCGACTGGCGTCGAAGCTTTGCCAACCAGCCGTGCCGGCGCGGGGCCGGTTCGTTTCCTTCCGCGAAGCTGCCCAGCGGAAGGTCACGTTGTGCATGATGCATCAGTCGGAACAGGCGCAGGCATTGCGGCCAGGCGCCCTGATGAACGGTCGGGTCGATATTGCCCAGTGCGCTGGTCAGCAGCAGTCGGCTGCCCCACCTGTCGGCCCACTGGCTGGCGGTGACCAGACGCATGTCCGGATCGTCGGCGCTGGCGATCACCAACGAGGTGAAGCCCAATGTCGTCTGCGGCAGCAGTCCCGAGATCGACGGCTTGCGGGGTATCGTCTCTTCACCCTCGATCAGCGGACCGTCGGCACCGTAGCGTTCGGGGTCGACGGGCGTCACCAGCAGCGCGCCGGCGACGCGATCGGTCCGGTCGGAGGCGGCCATGATGGCGGCAAGGCAACCGAAGCCATGCGCGATGAGCCAGACCGGGCCGGCCGAGCGGGCGATTGCCTGCTTCACGCGACCCGTCCGGTGTGCCAGCACCGGCGAACTCCACTCGTCGTGCGGCACGCGGCGCGCCTCCGGAAGTTCGCCTTCGAGCCATGACAGCCAGTGTCCCGGTGGCATGCCCTGTAGCCCGGGAATAATGAGGACGGTGGACGTCATGGCGATGCGCTGCTCGCGATCAGCTGCCGATGCGGGCGATCGACACTTCGGTGGATTTCACCAGCGCGACCACTTCGACGCCCGGCTTCAGGCCCAGCTCATCGACCGAACGGGTGGTGATGACCGAGGTGACGATGCCGGCCGGCGTGTCGACATCGACCTCGCTGACCACGTCGCCGCGGACGATCTCCCTTACCTTTCCCTTGAACTGGTTGCGTACGTTGATTGCGGTGATGGCCATGCTGTTTCCTTTCAGATTGCGAACGAAATATGGGCAATGCCCGGTGTCCAGGCGTCGGTCGACGCCGCGGAGGATTCAATGGGCGGCGCACTGAGCACGCGCGACAGGATGCGCGCCTCGTAGGCAGAGAAGCCGTTGCTGGCGCGCTCGCGCGGTCGGGCGAGACGGACGTCAAGGTCGAGCGCGATGGCGCCGTCCTCGATCAGCAGCACGCGGTCGGCCAGCGCCACCGCCTCCTGTACGTCGTGCGTGACCAGGATGGCGGTGAAGCCTTGTTCCAGCCACAGCGACTCGATCAATTGCTGCATCTCGATGCGAGTGAGCGCGTCGAGCGCACCCAGCGGTTCATCGAGCAGCAGCAGGCGCGGCGAATGCACCAGTGCGCGGGACAGCGCGATACGCTGGCGCTGGCCGCCGGACAGCTGGGACGGCCAGTCGCGTTCGCGGTCGGCCAGGCCGACACGCGCCAGCACTTCGCGGGCACGGCGGCGGAAGGCTGGCGTGAGGCCCAGTGACACGTTGTCGAGCACGCGCTTCCACGGCAGCAGACGCGCTTCCTGGAACATGATGCGCACGTCGTCGGTGCTACCGTCTATCGACAGTTCGCCTTCGCTGGCCTGGTCGAGGCCGGCCAGCAGGCGCAGCAGCGTGCTCTTGCCGCAGCCGCTGCGGCCGACGATGGCAACGAATTCGCCCGGACGGATATCGAGGTCTATGCCGTGCAGCACCTGGCGGTCGCCGAAGGCCTTGCCGATGCCGCGCAGCGTGACGGCCGCGCCGTTGATCACGCGTTCGGCGGCGCTCACTTCGCTGTTCTCTTCCGGTGAGAAGCACATGGTCGGCCTCCTCAGCGCGTCTGGTAGTTCGGGTGCCAGGACAGCCATACGCGTTCCAGCGATCGGGCCAGCAGGTCGGCCAGCTTGCCGAGCAGGGCGTACAGCAGGATGCCCACCAGCACCACGTCGGTCATCAGGAATTCACGCGCATTCATCGTCATGTAGCCGATGCCTTCCTGCGCCGAAATGGTTTCCGCCACGATCAGGATGACCCACATGAAACCGAGAGAGAACCGCACACCAACCAGGATGGACGGCAGCGCGCCCGGCAGGATGATGTCGCGGTAAAGCGCCCAGCCGCGCAGACCGTAGGAGCGGCCCATCTCTATCAGACCGGCGTCCACCGAGCGGATGCCGTGGAAGGTGTTGATATAGACCGGGAAGAACACGCCCAGCGACACCAGGAAAAGTTTGGCCGTCTCGTCGATGCCGAACCACAGAATGACCAGCGGGATCAGCGCCAGCGGCGGGATGTTGCGGATCATCTGCACGGTGGTGTCGAGCAGGGTTTCGACCCGTTTCCACGAGCCGGTGGCGAGGCCAAGCAGCAGGCCCAGGCCGCCGCCGATGGCGAAGCCGCTCAGAGCACGCTGCGCGCTCACCAGCACGTGGCGCCACAGTTCGCCGCTGACCGCCAGCGTCCAGAAGGCCTTCAGCACGTCGAGCGGCGCCGGCAGCACGCGGCTGGACAGCCAGCCAGTCTGCGCAGCGATCTGCCACAGCACGACCAGCGCGAGCGGCAGGCTCCACGGCAGCAGTTTCTGCCGCAGATGCGGCAGCGAGGTATTTTTCCGGATACTCATGTCATGTCTTCAGGAATAGATGGAGGGCTCGGGCACGCGGTCGTCCAGCACCCAGCGGCCGATGTCCTGCAGCTTGTAGTCGAGGTTGTCGTGCAGCGTGTGCACGCGCACGTTGCGCCAGTAGCGGTCGTGGCCGTAGCGGGCGGCGGTGGCGCGTGCGCCCATCAGCTCGAACACGCGCGACGTCACGTCGAGTGCGGCGCGGCCGGCGGCGATCTTGGCCTGCCAGATCAGCAGCGCGACCTCGCCGCGTTCGCGCGCGGTCAGTGCGTCGCCACGTTCCCATGCCTGCTGCAGCGCCTGCTCCGCCTGGACGGCCAGCGCCAGCGCGCCGCGATAGGCGATCCACAGTTCAGCGAAGCGCACTTGGCCGTAGGGGTCGTCGGCGGCGCGGGCCACGCCGCTGGAGAACCAGGGGCGCGCTTCGTGCTGCACGTAGTTCCACGCGGCGCGCAGCGCACCCTGCGTGTTGCCGAGATAGATCTCGGTCAGGATGAGCTGCGACACCAGCGTGCGCAGCGTCGCCCGCGGCGTGCCGCGGGTGCCCGGCGGCCCGAGTATCTCGTCCGCCTCGACGCGCACGTTATCGAAGGTGACGGTGCCGCTGTCGGTCTGGCGCTGGCCGAGGTTGTCCCAGTCGTCGTGCACCGTGATGCCGGCGCGGTCGGACGGCAGACTGATGAACACCCGGTCGGCCGGGTCATCGCCGCGCGGTGCGGTCACGTTCAGCATGTCGGCGCCGGTGGCACCGGAGCAGAAGGACTTCACGCCGTTGAGCACAAAGTGGTCGCCCTCCGGCGTGAGCCGGATGCGGGTGTCCAGACCGTTGGTGGCATTGCCCCAGAACCAGCCTTTCTCCACCGTGTCGCCGAGCAGGCGCGCCTGCTGCGCCGGGTTGGCGAACAGCCGCACGCTGGCCACTTGCAGGTGCTGGAAGCCGAACAGGTGGGCGAGCGAACTGTCGGCTTCGGCAAAGCGGCGGATGATGGCGTAGATCTGCGGCCAGGGCAGTTCGGCGCCGCCGAATTCCGCCGGTACCGCGAGCGTGAGCAGGCCGCTGTCGCGCAGCAGCTGGCGTTCGGCCCAGGCGGTACCGCCGGCGCGGTCTCGCTCGGCGGCGGTGGCTTCGAGCCCGCGTGCGGTGCGCTCGACCGCGTCGGTATGGTGGCCGAAGTCGCGGTCGAACAGGTGCGCGGCCTCGCGGCGTTCGAGCTGGCGTGTGGTGTCCGGAGCATTCATTGCGGTCGCCTTACAGAGACGGTTTCCAGACCGGCACCGCAGTGGCATTCACCTTGCGCGGCAGCAGGCCCTCGCGGGTGAAGGTGTCGGCGATGGCCTGCTGCTCCTGCAGCCGCTCCGGCTGCACCAGACGCACGTCGTAGCTGCGACGGCCGTTGGCCTGTTCGACCGTGGCTTCATCCAGACCCCACACCGGCGCCAGCAGGGCGGCAGCGTCCTTTGGGCTCTGCTTGACCCATTTGCCGGTTTCGGTGAGCGCGTCGTGAATCACCTTGATCACGTCCGGCCGCGCCTGCGCGAAGGGCGTGGAGGCGAGGTAGTAGCGCTGGTACTGCGCCAGATTCGTGCCGTCGGCCAGCACGCGCACCTTGGCCTGGCGCTGCACCGCGGACAGGAAGGGGTCCCACACCACCCAGGCGTCGACGCTGTCGCGTTCGAAGGCGGCGCGGCCGTCGGCCGGCGCGAGATAGGCGGGCTGGATGTCCTTGAAGCTCAGTCCGTTCTTCTCCAGCGCGGCGATCAGCAGGTAGTGCACGCCGGCGGCCTTGGCGAAGGCGACGCGCTTGCCCTTCAGGTCGGCCACGCTCTTGATCGGCGAATCGGCCTTGACCACGATGGCCTGCGCGGTGGGCGAGGGCGCCTCCTGCGCGACATAGGTCAGGTTGGCACCGGCGGCCAGTGCAAACACCGGCACGGTGTCTGCGACGTCGGCCGACACGTCGACGCTGCCGACGTTCAGCGCCTCGAGCAGCGGAAGACCGCTGGCGAACTCGTGCCAGCTCACCTTCACGCCCAGCGGCGCAAGCTTCTGTTCCAGCGTGCTGCGGGTCTTCAGCACGGTGATCAGTGTCGATGACTTCTGGTAGCCGATGCGTACGGCAGTCGGCTTGTCGTGTGCGGCGGCGCTGCCGAGTGCAAGCGCCGGCAGCAGGGCGATGAATGCCTTCAAGGCGTTACGGCGAAGAGTGAAACGTGTGCTCATGGCGAAGCCCTCTTTCTGTGTGTGGGGTGTGGCGCACGTCAGACGACGTGAGCGCCTTCGAGAATTTCGAGAATCGTGTTGCGGGCATCGGCCAGCGCCGGTGAGCGGCGGTGGCGCGGTCGTTGTTCCGTGATCGTCACTTCGTCCAGCGCGCGGCCGTTGCCCATCACCACGACGCGGTCGGACAGCCAGGCTGCCTCGTCGACGTCGTGCGTCACCAGCAGCAGCGTGGTTCCGTGTTCGCGGGCTATGGCCAGCAGCAGCTCCTGCAGCTTCATCCGCGTGAAGGCATCGACCGCGCTGAAGGGCTCGTCGAGCAACAGCAGGCGCGGCCGGTTGAACAGACCGCGGGCGATCGCCACCCGCTGCGCCATGCCGCCGGACAGCGCCTTCGGCAGCGCGTCGGCCACCTGTGCAAGGCCTACTTCCTCCAGCAGCGTGAACACGTGCGGGTCACTGGCGCGCCGGGCGTCGGCGTCGAAACCGACGTTCTGCGCGACGGTGAGCCAGGGCAGCAGTCGCGGCTCCTGGAAAATGAAACCGATGTCGCGGTGGATGCCGTGCTGCGCCTGACCGTCGAGCCGCACCTGTCCATCGTGTTCGCGGTCCAGGCCGGCGACGATGCGCAGCAGAGTGCTCTTGCCGCAGCCGCTGGCGCCGACCAGGCTGACGATTTCGCCGGCCTCCAGTTCGAGCGAGAAGTTGTCCAGCACGAGCCGGTCGCCGAAGCGTTTGGCACGCACATGCACATCGAGTAATGCAGTCATCGTGCGCTCCTCAGGCCAGCCGGCTCTCTAGCGCGTCGCGCCAGGCCAGCGCGCGCCTCTCGAGTGATTTGAGGACGCTGTCCGACAGCTTGCCGAGTACGGCCAGCAGCAGGATGGCGGCGAGCACGATGTCCGGTCGTGAGGTTTCACGGCCGTCCGTCAGCAGGTAACCCAGGCCGCGGGTGGCGGCGATCAGTTCGGCGGCGACCAGGAACATCCAGGCCAGGCTCAGGCCGACGCGCAGGCCGGTGTAGAGGCTGGGCAGCGAAGCCGGCAGCAGGATGCGACGCACCAGCGCGGAGCGGCTCAGGCCATAAACCTCGCCCAGTTCCACCAGCTTGCGGTCGACATTGCGCAGGCCCGACAGCAGATTCAGATAGACCGGAAAGAAGGCGCCGATCGCGATCAGCGTGATCTTGGGCGTTTCGTCTATGCCCAGCCACAGCAGCAGCAGCGGCACCCAGGCCAGACTGGGCACGGCGCGCAGTGCCTGGAAGGTCGGATCGAGCAGCGCTTCGGCGCGACGGTCCAGCCCGACCACGACGGCGGCAACCACCGCCAGCGAGGCGCCGATCGCGAAACCACCGGCGACGCGGGCAATGCTGACGCCGATATGCGATGCGAGGCCGCTGCCCAGGTCGAACAGCGTGCGCACGATCTCGCTCGGCGCAGGGAACAGGTGGGCGGCCAGCACGCCGCTGCGCACCAGCACCTCGAAGGCGAGCAGCGCGAGTGCGGGCAGGACCCAGCCCAGGGCCGGGTGGGGACGCCCGGCGCGACCGGCGGGGACGGCCGGCCGCGCGGACGACACCGTCGCCTGAAGGGAGGAGGTGCGGGCAGCGGTGTTCATGGCATCAGTCCTTGGCCGCGACCACGGCGGCGGCATGGGTCGGGTCGATCAGTTCGGTCACCACCTTGGCGACGTCGGTGCCTTTGCGCACCAGTTCCTCCTCGACCAGGATGGGTGCTGCGGCGCGCAGCGCGTCGTGGTGTTCGCGGCCGATGCGCGGGTTCGAAAAATCGGTGCGCTTCAGTTGCGCCTGGGCCACGGCCAGGTTCAGCTTTGCTTCCTCGGCCAGCAGCTTCGCGGCGTCGTCCGGATTGGCGATGACCCAGCGGCGGGCGCGCTCGTAGGCAGCGATCACCGTCTTCACCTGCTGCGGGTGTGCCTTCAGGAATTTCTCCGACACGTTCAGGAAGCCGTAGGTGTTGAAGTTCACATTGCGGTAGATGAGCTTCGAACCAGCCTCCAGTTCGCTCGCAGCGAGGTGCGGATCGAGGCCGGCCCAGGCGTCGACGCGCTTCTGTTCAAGTGCGACGCGGCCGTCCGGATGCTGCAGGTGGACGATCTCGACGTCGTTGCGCGACAGACCGGCCTCCTGCAGCGAGCGCAGCAGGAACAGATAGGGGTCGGTGCCCTTCGTGGCGGCGACGCGCTTGCCCTTCAGCTCGGCCACCGATCTGATGGTCGAATCCTTCGGTACTGCGAGTGCGGTCCACTCCGGTCGCGAATACACATAGACCGAACGGATCGGATTGCCGTTGGCGCGGCTCAGCACGGCGGCCAGGCCGGCTGCGCTGCCGAAGTCGATGGCGCCGCTGTTGAGGAACTCCAGTGCGCGATTGCTGCCCTGGCTCAGCGTCCATTTCACCTCGATGCCGGCCGGCTTTACGGCCTCTTCCAGCCAGCCGAAGCGCTTCAATACCAGGCTGGTCGGCGAGTAGTAAGCGTAGTCGAGGCGGATTTCCTTCGGCGCGTCGCCGGCGGCGAAGCCGGTCAGCGGCAGCGTGGCGGCGAGCAGACTGGTGACCAGCAGGCGGCGGTTGCGGGAATGCGTGGTGCTCATGGTTTTCCTTTTGTGCGGTCCGGAGGATGGTCGCGCTGTGTCGCGCGTCTGAAGGTCATCCTAGGGGTGGGGGATGCGCACTCAAACCAATTAAATCTGCGCTGCATTTGCGCAGGCGCGCTGCGGAGCTTTGCCGTTCGAGTGATAAGCGGATCGGCACCGGAACAAAGAAAAAGGCCATCGCCCGTTAGGGGGCGATGGCCTTCAGGGTGCTGCGACGCAGGGTGTCAACTCGCGGATGCAGCAGGTACGTAATGGTTGGCGACGATCTCGCCGAAGGGCCCGGACAGGCTGAAGCCCGGCAGCCCCTCCTTCTGTACGCGCGGCAGGTGGGGAAACACCTGCTCGGCGAAGTTGTAAGCCTCTTCGAGATGCGGGTAACCGGACAGGATGAAGGTTTCGATGCCGAGCTCGGCGTATTCCTTCATCCGTGCGGCAATGGTCGGGCCGTCGCCGACCAGCGCCGTGCCGGCGCCACCGCGCACCAGGCCGACCCCCGCCCACAGATTGGGGCTGACTTCCAGCTTGTCGCGACGACCACCGTGCAGCGCGGCCATGCGGCGCTGACCTTCGGAATCCATCTGCGCGAACTTCTTCTGCGCAGCGGCGATGGTGGCGTCATCGAGATGACGGATCAGGTCTTCCGCCGCCTGCCACGCCCGCTCCGTCGTTTCACGGGCGATCACGTGCAGGCGGATGCCGAAGCGCAGCGTGCGGCCGTGGGCGGCGGCGCGGCGGCGCATGTCGGCGATCTTCTCGGCCACCGCGGCCGGCGGTTCCCCCCAGGTCAGGTAGACATCGACCTGTTCGGCCGCCAGTTCGTGCGCGGCGGGTGAGGAGCCACCGAACCATAGCGGCGGATGCGGCCGCTGAACGGTGGGGTAGAGCTGCTTGCCGCCCTTGACCGACAGGTGCTTGCCGTCGAAGTCGATGGCCTCGCCTGTGTGTGCGCTCGCCAGGATGCCGCGCCAGATGCGCAGGAACTCGTCGGTGATCTCGTAGCGTTCGTCGTGCGTGTTGAAGATGCCGTCGCCGTCCAGCTCGGTCGGATCGCCGCCGGTCACCACATTGATCAGCAGGCGGCCGCCGGACAGGCGGTCGAAGGTGGCGGCCATGCGCGCGGCGGCCGACGGCGCCGTCAGGCCCGGGCGCAGCGCCACCAGGAATTTCAGGCGCTGGGTGAAGCCGATCAGCGCCGATGCGGTGACCCATGCGTCCTCGCAGGAGCGGCCGGTCGGCAGTAGCACGCCGTCGTAACCCAGCGTGTCGGCAGCGATCGCCACCTGCTTCATGTAGTCGAGGCTGACCTGGCGTCCGCCCTCGGCGGTGCCCAGATAGCGGCTGTCGCCGTGGGTGGGGATGAACCAGAACACATTCATGATGCGGACCTTCAACGGGTGGCAAGTACCGAGGCCTGGCGGACCTCGATGCGTTTCGGAATCAGCTTCAGTTCGAAGAAGGTGTCGGCGAGTTTCTGCTGTTCGGCGAGGATGGCGTCGGTCACCGGCTTCGCATTGAACTGGTAGCGGCGCAATGCCAGTTCGACCACCTCGGGCGCCAGCCCCTGTTCAGGCGCGATGCGGGCGGCGGCCTCCTTGATGTTGGCCTTCAGCCAGACCGCATTGCTGTTGATCTCGTCGAACAGCGCGTCGAGCACCTTGCCATTGGCTTTCGCATAGTCGCGGGCGGCGAGGTAGTAGAAGAAGTTGTTCACGACGCCGCTGCCGTCGGCCAGTACGCGGGCGCCGATCTGCTTCTCGGTGGCGGCGAGGAAGGGGTCCCAGATCGCCCACGCATCGACTGCGCCACGCTCGAATGCGGCACGGGCATCGGCCGGCGGCAGGAACACCACCTGGATGTCGGAGTATTTCAGGCCGTGCTTTTCCAGCAGCTTCACCAGCAGGTAATGCACGTTCGAGCCCTTGTTCAGCGCGACGCGCTTGCCCTTCAGTTCGGCTACTGAACGGATCGTCGAATCCTTCGGCACGACGATGGCTTCGGCCTCCGGCGAGGCCGGGTCGTAGCCCGCGTAGATGAAGTTGGCGCCGGCCGCCTGGGCGAAGATGGGCGGTGCCTCGCCGACCGCACCGACGTCGACCGCGCCGACATTGAGGCCTTCGAGCAGTTGCGGACCGGCCGGGAACTCGACCCATTTCACCTCGACACCGAGCGGCGCCAGGCGTTTTTCGAGCGATCCCTGGGCCTTGAGCAGCGTGAGCAGGCTGGCCGATTTCTGGTAGCCGATGCGCAGTGGCTGCGCTGCCCCGGCGTGCGGGGCGACGAGGGCGGCCGATGCGGCGAGCACGCCGCCGGTCAGCCATGCGAGCGCCTTGCGGCGCGAAATGAACGACAGGGAGGAGGGCATCGATGGATTCCTTTGCGTGGTTCAGGCGGGGACGGGGCGGGCGGTGCGCCGGCTCAGACGCTGCAGCGGACCTGATCGAAGGGCACCGGATCGGCCGCGGGTTCCGGGCGGCGAGCCAGCAGTGCTCGATACTCATAAACAAGCCGGTCGGTCGCCTGGGCGAGCCGGTCGATGATTTCGGGCGACAGCAGGTAGTCGCCCTTGTCCGATTTGCCCACCGTGGCGTCGGTAGCATGCACACCGGGCAGCACAAGCGAAGGCGACATCGACTGCAGCACCGGGCGCAGCGCGTAATCGAGCGCCAGCGCGTGGTGCGGACTACCGGCGGTTGCCAGCGGCAGCACCACCTTGCCTTCGAGTCCGTTCTGCGGCAGCAGGTCGAGGAAGCTCTTGAGCAGTCCGCTGTAGGCCGCCTTATAGACGGGCGTCGCAATGACGATGGCGGTGGCGCCGGCTACGCGATCACTGGCGATGCGGATCTGCGGGTCGCCGAATTTCGCGTTAAGCAACGCCTGGGCCGGCAGGTCAGTGAGCTTCAGGCGACTGTTGTCGATGCCGCGGCGCTGGATCTCCGCCGCGACGAATCCCGACAACGCGGCCGAGCGCGAAGGCTCGACCGGGCTGCCCTGAATGAACAGGATGGACATTGAGGTTCCTGGCGGTGCTCAGCGCACGCTGATCTGGTCGAACACGCCGCCGTCGGCGAAGTGGGTCTTCTGCGCCTTGGTCCAGCCGCCGAATTCGTCGTCGATGGTGAACAGCTTTACCGGTGCGAAGGTCTTGGCGTACTTCGCGGCGACCTTGGGGTCGATCGGGCGGTAGTAGTTCTGTGCAGCGATTTCCTGGCCTTCCGGGCTGTACAGGTATTCAAGATAGGCGGTCGCCACGGCGCGGGTTCCGCGCTTGTCCACCACCTTGTCGACCACGCTGACCGGCGGTTCGGCCAGGATGGACAGCGAAGGCGTGACGATTTCGAACTTGTCCGGACCCAGTTCCTTCACTGCCAGATAGGCTTCGTTTTCCCAGGCGATCAGCACGTCGCCGATGCCGCGCTCGACGAAGGTGGTGGTCGAGCCGCGCGCACCGGAATCGAGCACCTTCACGTTGGCGAACAGTTTCTTGACGAAGTCCTTGGCGGTGGCGTCCGAGCCGCCCGGCTGCTTCAGCGCGTAGGCCCAGGCGGCCAGGTAGTTCCAGCGGGCACCGCCCGAGGTCTTCGGATTCGGCGTGATCACTTCGACGCCCGGCTTGACCAGGTCGCTCCAGTCCTTCAGGCCCTTGGGGTTGCCCTTGCGCACCAGGAACACGATGGTCGAGGTGTAGGGTGAGGCGTTGTGCTGCAGCCGCTTCTGCCAGTCGGCGGGGATGAGCTTGCCGTTCTGATGCAGTGCATCGACGTCGTAGGCCAGCGCCAGCGTCACCACGTCGGCTTCGAGGCCGTCGATGACCGAGCGCGCCTGCTTGCCGGAGCCGCCGTGCGACTGCTTGATGGTGACGTTGTCGCCGGTCTTGGCCTTCCAGTGCTTGGCGAAGGCGCTGTTGAAGTCCTGATAGAGCTCGCGCGTCGGGTCGTAGGACACGTTCAGCAGCGTGATGTCGGCGGCGAAGGAATTGGCGACAAGCGTGGTGCCGAGCAGCAGGCTGGCGGCGAGGGTGCGCAGGGTCGTTTTCATTTTGTGTGGCTCCGTGTTGGGAAACATGCGATGGAGCGCACTCTAGGCAGCGGGCCGTGCGAAGCGAACCAATTAAAACTGCGCTGCTTTGCAGCGGATTCCTGCAAAGCATTTGCAGCGGAGTGGGAAGCGACCGTGCGAACCTGCGCGGGATTTTTCCGGCGTGGCAGTGGTCTGTGGCACGAAAGGATGCTGCCGATGAACGACCTCTTCACCCCACTCGCGCGCGACGCGGCCGACCACGATTTCGAACCGACACAGCGGGCCGCGCTGGCGCGTATCGACGCCGTCCGCCCGGGCGTCTATGCGCGTACGCGCAATCACCTCGACGGCGCGGTGACGCGGCTGTCGCCCTATCTGACGCACGGCTTCATCGATGTACCGCAGGTGATCGAGCGGCTGTCGCAACGCGTCGCACTGTCGGCGGACGACAAGATCGTGTTCGAACTGGCCTGGCGCGAGTACTTCCACCATCTCTGGCGCCACTGGGGCGAAGGCATTTTCGAGCCGCGCCGGCCGCCGCCGACCTCGGGCTACGCCGCAGCCGTACCGGACGACGTGCGCGCGGCGCGCACCGGCGTGCCGGTGATCTACGGCGCGGTCCGCACCTTGTACGACACCGGCTATCTGCACAATCACGCGCGCATGTGGCTGGCCAGCTATGTCGTACACCTGCGCAAGACGCACTGGCGCGCCGGCGCCGACTGGATGTACCGCCATCTGCTCGACGGCGATCTGGCGTCGAACACGCTGTCCTGGCAGTGGGTGGCCGGCACGCTGACCGGAAAGCCGTATCTGTTCAATGCGGAGAACGTCGCCCGCTACGCGCCCGATCTGGCCAGTCCGGGTACGGTGATCGACGCCGGTTACGAGGTGCTCGACCGCATCGCACGGCAGTCGCCGGACTGTGGTCCGGAACCCGGGCACGCACCGGGCGTGGTCGAACCGGCGCCGGGCGTGGTGCCCGACCCGGATATCTGGGGCCTGCGCGACGACCGTCGCGAGTGCTGGATCATGCATCCGTGGGCGCTGGGCGCGCCGCCGCAGGGCCGGGTGATCGGCTGGCTGGAGCCGTCCTTCCACGCGCGCTTCCCGTGGAGCGAAAAGCGCTGGAACTTCGTACTCACGCGCATGCGTGCCGCCTGCGACGGCATCGTCGTCGGCGATGCGCGCGCACTGCGCGAACGGCTGGGCGAGGTCCGGCTGGCGTCGATGCAGACGCTGAATCCGGGCTATGCCGAGGCGATGCGCGCCGCCGGCGTGCTGTGCGAGCCGGTGGCACGGCAGTTCAACGACCCACCGCAGCCCATGCCGTCCTTCACCCGCTTCTGGCAGACCGTCGCGCCAAAGGCCGCGACCCCGCGGCCGTGGCACCACTGAGGATTCCATGACACTGAACGTCGCCGCTCGCCATCCCGCCCGGCTGCTTGGGCTGGCCGGCCTGATTCCATTCGTCGGACTGACCGTCGCCATTCACGCCCTGGATGCGCAGCGCGCGTCGCTTGCGCACGCCCAGCTCGCCTACGGTGCCACCATCGTCAGCTTCATCGGCGCGCTGCACTGGGGGCTGGCGATGCGCGACGCCGCACTCGATGCGACGGCGCAGTGGCGCGCCCTCGGCTGGGGGGTGATGCCCTCGCTGGTCGCCTGGTGCGCCTTGCTGCTGCCGCTGCCGACCGGGCTGTGGGTGCTGGCGGCGCTGGTGCCCGCCTGCTGGTGGATGGATGCGCTGCTGTCGCGTGCGCTGTCGCTGGAGCCGTGGTTCATGCAGCTGCGCACGCTGCTCAGTGCCATCGTGACGATCTGTCTGTTGCTGTCTGCGCTGGCAATGGCCTGAGCATGCAGGTGGTCTGGTTCAAGCGCGACCTGCGCGTCGCCGACCACGCGCCGCTGTGTGCCGCGGCGGCGGCGGGGCCGGTGCTGGCGCTTTACGTCTACGAGCCGCGACTGCTTGCCGAGCCGGACGTCGACGCGCGCCACATCGGCTTCCTGAACGAGGCGCTGGACGATTTCGAGCGCCGGCTGCACGCGCTCGGCCTGCCGCTGCTGCGCCTGCATGGCGACATGCCGGCACTGCTCGAACGGCTGCATGCGTCCACGCGGATCGATGGGCTGTGGAGCCATGAGGAGACCGGAAATCTGGCCAGCTTCGAGCGCGACCGCGCGGTTGCCGCCTGGTGCTGCCAGCAGGGTGTGGCCTGGCGCGAACTGCCGAGCGGCGGCGTGGTGCGTCGGCTCAGCGACCGCGACACCTGGTCGGATCGCTGGATGCGCCGCATGACTCCGGCGCCGCTGCCGCCACCGCCCCGCGTCACGGCGGCACGCGTGCCGCTGGCCGGCCTGCCACGTGCGCCGACTACGGCCGAGCTAGGCCTGCACTCGGCCGACATCGAAGCGCGCCAGCCGGCAGGCAGGGCGCAGGCGCGGCAGATCCTGGACGATTTCCTCGCGCATCGCGTGACGCGCTACCGGCGCGGCATGTCCAGTCCGCTCAGCGGTGCGCACGACTGTTCGCGCCTGTCGCCGCATCTGAGCTTCGGCACGCTGTCGCTGCGCGAGGTCGTGCATGCCGTGTGGCGCGAACGGGCCCGCTGGCTCGCGCAGCCACCAGGCGCGCACGCGCAGGCCGTGCTCGCCGGCCTCAAATCGTTCGAGAGCCGGCTGCACTGGCACTGTCATTTCATCCAGAAGCTGGAGTCGGAACCGCAGATCGAGCTGCGCGCGGTGAACCGCCTGTACGACGGTCTGCGCGAGGCGGACTACTCGGTCGAGCGGCAGCGCGCGTGGTGCCGCGGCGAAACAGGCTATCCCTTCATCGACGCCTGCATGCGGGCGCTGAATGCGACCGGCTGGATCAACTTTCGCATGCGCGCGATGCTGGTCGCCTTCTCGTCCTACCAGCTGTGGAACCACTGGCGCGAACCCGGTCTGCATCTGGCGAGGATGTTCACCGACTTCGAACCGGGTATCCACTGGCCGCAGGTGCAGATGCAGTCGGGCGTCACAGGCATCAACACGCTGCGCATCTACAACCCGGTGAAACAGCAGCTGGACCAGGACCCGAAGGGCATTTTCGTGCGCCGCTGGCTGCCCGAACTGGCGCGCGTGCCGCTGTCGCTGCTGGCCGAACCCTGGCTGATGAGCGTCGCGCAGCAGCGCGAAGCGGGATGCCTGATCGGCCGCGACTACCCGGCGCCGGTGGTCGACCACATCGTCGCCGCGCGCCATGCGCGCGACGCCGTGTGGGCGGTCAGGAAGACACCGGAAGCGGCCGCCGAGGCACGACGCGTGCTGGTGCAGCACGGCAGTCGCAACCCGGACAGGGAAGGCCGGCGACGCCCTGGGCGTAAGACGAAGGCGAAGGCGGACGACGGCGGCCAGATGGGTTTTGGCTTCTGACCGCTTAGTCCCCGAGTGCCTGCACCAGATCCGCGATCAGGTCATCGGCGTCCTCGATGCCGATCGACAGGCGCAGCATCGAATCGGGAATGCCGCGCCGCGCGCGTTCTTCCGGCGCGATGCCGTGGTGGGTCGTGGTGCAGGGCTGGGTGACGAGGCTTTCGACGCCGCCCAGACTGGGCGCCAGCTTGATCAGGCGCAGCCGGTCGGCGACGCGGGTGGCGTCGGCGCCGTCGCCGCGCACGACGATGCTCAGCATGCCGCCGAAGCCATCCATCTGAGACTTTGCCAGCGCGTGGCCCGGCGCGTCCGGCAAGCCCGGATAGTGAACGCGCGCGATCTTGGGGTGGCGCGCCATCGCCTCGGCCACCGCCTGCGCATTGGCATTGTGCTGACGCACGCGGACGACCAGCGTGCGCAGGCTGCGCGACAGCAGCGCGGCGGTTTCCGGCGACGGCACGGTGCCGAGGTTCTTGCGCCAGGGCTGGATCGGTTCGAGCAGGTCTTTGCTGCCCATCAAAGCACCGGCGGTCAGATCGCTGTGACCGCCCAGATACTTGGTCGCGCTGTGCATGACGATGTCGGCGCCCAGTTCGAGCGGCCGCTGGTTCACCGGCGAGGCGAATGTGTTGTCGATGGCCACCAGCGCGCCGTGCGCGTGCGCCCTTTCGGCGAGCGCGCGGATGTTGACGATGTCCAGTGTGGGGTTGGTTGGTGTTTCGAAGAACACCATCCCGATGCCGTCAGCCAGCAGCGCGTCCAGCCTGTCGGACTCGCTGCCGAGAATGCAGTGCGTGCGCAGGCCGAGACCCGGCAGCTGCTGTTCGAGCAGTTCCAGCGTGCCGCCGTAGGCATCGCCGACGCAGACGATGCCTTTGCGGCCATGCGTCAGGAAAAGCGCACTGAGCGCCGCCATGCCGGACGAGAACACCCAGGCCGCCTCGGCCGACTCCAGACCGGCCAGCGTCTCCTCGACCGCCTGTATCGTCGGATTCAGACCGTAACGCGTGTACAGCCCGCCACGCCTGCGGCCGTCGATCACCTCGAGCAGATCGGCGGTCGAATCGAAACCGAAAGTGGTGGTGTTGTAGACCGGCGGGTAGGGGCTGCCATAGGCGTCACCGGTCGTGTGACCGTGAATTGCGCGAGTGGCGAGGCGTGTGTGCTTGGTGCTGGACATGGGCGGCATTCCTTCAGGGGAAGGCCGAAGAATACGCCGGCTGAACGGCGAGATCAGCCCAGGCAGAAGAACTCGACCACGTCACTCGCGGCGCTGCGCGGTGAGCCGAAGGCGAGCCAGCCGTGGCCGTCGATGACGACTTCCTCGCGCGTCAGTGCGAATTCGTGGCGGCCCTCGATGGTGACGAAGGTGCCGTTGCTGGAGCGGTCGGTCAGCACGAAGCGGTCGCGGCGGAATTCGAGGTCGCAGTGCTGGCGCGAGGCGCGGGCGTCCTTGACCAGGATGTCGACGCCGGCGTCGCGCCCCATGCGCAGGCGCGGATGTTCGGCGCCGAGCAGCCAGACGCGGCCACCGTGGTAGACGCGCATTTCCAGCTTGCCGCTGCTGAAGTTCAGTCCGCCAACATGGGTGACGTGCTCCGAGTGCTCGCAGCGCAGTTCGCACATTTCGACCGAGCGCGCGACGCCCTTGACGACGCGCGGCGGCATCGGCCGCACCATATGCTGGAAATGTTCGCTGAGGCGCACCGCGGCCTCGGTCGACACGATGGCACGGCCGTGGCTGCCCAGTTCGGACAGGCGGGCAGCGATGTTCACCGATTCGCCATAGATGTCGTCACCAGTCTCGATGACCGGACCGAAGTGGAAGCCGGTGCGCACGCCGAGCGAAAAATGCGTGGCCAGCGGCAGGCCACTGATGTCGCGGTGGATGGCCAGCGCGGTGTCGGCGGCGTGGTCGCAGGCGCGGAAGGTCGCGAGCAGGCCGTCACCTGTCATCTTGATCACGCGACCCGAACTGCCGATGACCGAGTCGCGCATGGTGCGCAGGCAGCGGTCGATCAGCGCGAAGGCGGCGGTGTCGCCCATGCGCTCATAGAGCTGCGTGCTGCCCACCAGATCGGCGAACAGCACGGCGCATTCCTTCGATACGGGCGGTACGCGGGCCATGATTCCTTATGCGAAGAAGCGGCTGCGCACGTCGTCGGGCAGGGCGACGCCGGTGGCGTGTGCGCGGGCGAGCAGTTCCCAATAGTAGCGATAGGAGGCGCGGTCGTGCAGCGTATCGTGGTGCCGCGTCGGGCCCCAGCTCGCGTCCTGTGCGCCGCAGAGGATGGCGATCGCGTCCTCGACTTCGCTGAAGTCCGGCCGCATCTCTTCGACGATGGGCAGGATCTGGTTCGGATGGATGCTCCACATGCGCATGAAACCGAACTGACGACGTGCCAGGCGGGCGTCGTTGCGGATGAAGTCGACGTCGCGGATTTCGGTGGTGACGTTGTGCGTCGGCACCACACCGCAGCCGTGCGCCGCGGCGGCGATTTCGCACTTGGTGCGCACGATGATGGGGTGTTCGAACTGGGTCGGGCTCTTCATCGCGTCGCCCGGCAGCGCGCCGTGGTGGGCGCTGACGAAGTCCATCAGTCCGAGGTCTATCGATTCCACGCGTTCCATCGCAGCGATGTTCCACACCTCGCGCAGCGCACCGTGACTTTCGATCAGCACGTGCACCGGAATGCTGCGCTTCAGGCCGGCCATCGTTTCGCAGGTGCGCAGCCAGTCGAGCTGCACGCGCACGTCGTCGGCCGAGCGCGCCTTGGGTAGCGTGATGAAGGCAAGCTTGTCGCCGGCTTCGCCGACGATCACATCCATGTCGGCCTTCCAGTGCGCATGCGTCACGTCGTGGATGCGCACGCCGACGCGGTTGTAGCGGTTGTCCTCACCGGCGATCACGGACGCGCACAGCTTGCGGTGTTCGACCTCGTTGCCGGCGGCCGCGCCGTCCTCGCAATCGCAGGTGACGTCGAAGATCGGACCCAGTTCGGCCTGCAGCGCGAGCGCCTTGCGCATCAGCTTTTCCGAGCCAGCGTAATGGTCGACGGCGGGCAGGATGGGGAAGGGCTTGTCGCCCTTGTACAGCACCTCGCGCGGATGGACGGCAGCATTCATGCGGACAACTCCGGCATAAAAAAAGCGGCCACGTTACCGGGCCGCTTCTTTCGATTCAAGCCTGTGCGCCGCCGGACCGACCCGGCAGAGCGGGGTGATCCGTAACGGGCGCACATGACCGGCAGATCAGAGCAGGTCGGCGACGCCGGCGCGCTCCTCTTCCAGTTCGGCCAGCGTCTTGGCGACGTAGGGCTTCGAGAACTCGTCGATCTCCAGGCCCTTGACGATGGTGTATTCGCCATTGGCGCAGATGCAGGGGAAGCCGAACACCAGGCCTTCCGGGATGCCGTAGGAGCCGTCGGACGGCACGCCCATGGTCACCCAGTCACCGTTGGAGCCGAGGTGCCAGTCACGCATGTGGTCGATCGCAGCGTTGGCGGCCGAAGCTGCCGACGACAGGCCACGGGCCTCGATGATGGCGGCGCCACGCTTGCCGACGGTCGGCAGGAAGGTCTTGGCGTTCCACTCCTGGTCGTTCACCAGCTTGGCAACGCTGTCACCGTTCGAGGTGGCGAAGCGGTAGTCGGCGTACATCGTCGGGCTGTGGTTGCCCCACACGGTCATCGTCTTGAACGACGACACCGGGCGGCCGATCTTGGCCGACAGCTGCGACAGCGCGCGGTTGTGGTCCAGACGCAGCATGGCGGTGAAGTTCTTCGCCGGCACGCGGCCACCGGCCTTGGCGGCGGTCTTCATCGCGATGTAGGCGTTGGTGTTGCAGGGGTTGCCGACCACCAGGATCTTGCAGTTCGGGCTGGCGTTCTGGCCGATGGCCGCGCCTTGCACGGTGAAGATCTTGGCGTTTTCGGTCAGCAGGTCCTTGCGCTCCATGCCGGGGCCGCGCGGACGGGCGCCAACCAACAGCGCGAAGTCGGCGTCCTTGAACGCGACGTTCGGGTCATCGGTGGCGATCATGCCGGCGAGCAGCGGGAAGGCGCAGTCGTCCAGTTCCATCATCACACCGGTCAGCGCCTTCTGGGCCTGCGGCAGGTCGAGCAGTTGAAGAATGACCGGCTGGTCCTTGCCGAGCATTTCGCCGCTGGCGATACGGAACAGCAGGGCGTAGCCGATTTGACCGGCAGCGCCGGTCACCGCGACGCGAAGAGGCGTCTTTGACATGGTGGTCTCCTGTCTGAGGATGGGACGGGGCGTTATCAGTGCGTTGTGCGCGGGCCGAATTATGGTCGACCCGCGGCAGTTTTGACACACAGCACAAAAATCGGCGTTCGCAACCGGGGCTGGCCGGCCGGAAAGTGCGTTTTTGCACGGCATCAATTTATATCATATATAAGACATCAGACACGATGTAGACGTGACAGGATTTCTGTGCTGAAATTGTTGCATGGCACAGGAATCCCCCACCTTCAGCCCGCTGTATCGACAGATACGCGGCTTGCTCACGCAGGCATTGCAGAGTGGCGAATGGCGTCCGGGTGAGGCGATCCCGAGCGAAACCGAACTCGCCCAGCGCTTCAACGTGAGTCAGGGTACGGTGCGCAAGGCCATCGACGAGATGGCGGCGGACAACCTGCTGGTACGCAAACAGGGTAAGGGTACCTTTGTTGCGACGCATCACGATCCCCGCGCATTCTTCCGTTTTCTCCGTCTCGCGCCGATCAACGGCACGATCGAAACCTCACAGAGCGTGCCGCTCGAATGCTGGCGCGCACGCGCCGGCCAGGAAGTGGCCCGCACGCTGGACGTCGAGGTCGGGTCGCAGATCATCATCGTGCGCCGCCTGCTGAAGTTCGCCGGCAAGCCGGTGGTGATCGACGAGATCTATCTGCGCGGCGACCTGTTCCCGGGGCTCAATCTCGATGTCCTCAAGGAGCAGCAGGGCTCGCTCTATTCCTTCTTCGAAACCCGTTTCGGCGTGCGCATGGTGCGCGCCGAGGAGCGTCTGCGCGCGGTCGCGGCGGATCGCCAGAGCGCCGATTACCTCGAGGTGCAGGAAGGCAGCCCTTTGCTGTCGGTTGAGCGTGTGGCCTACACCTATGACGACAAGCCGGTTGAATGGCGCCGCGGTCTGTGCTCGACCGCAGACCACTACTACCTGAACAACCTGAATTGACGGAACCGGCGACGACCGGCGTGTGACACGACTTTTTCCAGGAGAGCGAGCCAGATGGCCAATACAGCCAGCAAGACCAGACCGAAGCACCTCCAACTGACGGCGATACGCCTGCCGTTGCCGGGCATCGTGTCCATCCTCCACCGCATCAGCGGTGCCGGCCTTTTCCTCTGTCTGCCGCTGCTGCTGTGGCTGTTCGACGCCAGCCTGGGCTCGCCGGACACCTTCGAATCGTTCAGCGCGGTGGTCGGTCATCCGCTGGCCAAACTTCTGCTGCTCGGACTGATGTGGGCCTACCTGCATCACTTCTGTGCCGGCGTCCGCTTCCTGCTGCTGGACATGCACAAGGGCCTCGAACTTGCCACCGCGCGCAAGAGTTCGGTCGCCGTGCTGGTCGTGAGCCTGACGCTTACCGTGATTCTGGGGGTGAAACTGTGGTGAATCGTGTCGTTGTCGGTGCCCACTACGGGCTGAAGGACTGGCTGGGCCAACGCATCACGGCGGTCGTGATGGCGGTCTACACGCTCATCTTCGCGGTCGGCGCGCTGTCGATGGGCGAATTGAACTACGAGAACTGGCACGGTCTGTTCGCAGGTGGGTTCATGCGCTTCGCGACCTTCCTGTTCTTCGCGTCGCTGATGTACCACGCCTGGGTTGGCGTGCGCGACATCTACATGGACTACATCAAGCCCACCGGCGTGCGCGTCGTGCTGCATGCGGTGACCTTGCTTGCCCTGATCGGCTATCTGGGCTGGGCAGCCCAAGTTCTCTGGAGACTGTAAGTGAGCGTACCTGTCCGCAAGTTTGATGCAGTCATCGTCGGCGCCGGTGGCGCCGGTCTGCGCGCCGCCATCCAGCTGTCCGAAGCCGGCCTGCGCACCGCAGTGATTTCCAAGGTGTTCCCGACCCGCTCGCACACCGTTGCGGCGCAGGGCGGCGTGGCCGCCTCGCTCGGCAATTCGGAAGAGGACCACTGGCACTGGCATATGTACGACACGGTCAAGGGTTCCGACTGGCTCGGCGACCAGGACGCGATCGAATTCATGTGCCGTAAGGCCAATGAGGTGGTGATCGAGCTCGAACACTACGGCATGCCTTTCGACCGCCTCGATAGCGGCAAGATCTACCAGCGCCCGTTCGGCGGCCACATGTCGAACTTCGGCGAAAAGCCGGTCCGTCGCTCCTGTGCCGCCGCCGACCGTACCGGTCACGCGATGCTGCACGCGATGTACCAGCGCAACGTCAAGGCCAACACCCAGTTCTTCATCGAGTGGATGGCGCTGGACCTTATCCGCGACGAAGCGGGCGACGTGGTCGGCGTGACCGCGATGGAGATGGAAACGGGCGAAGTGTTCGTGTTCCACGCCAAGGCAGTGCTGTTCGCGACCGGCGGTGCCGGACGCATCTATTACAGCTCGACCAACGCCTTCATCAACACCGGTGACGGTGTGGGCATGGCGGCGCGTGCCGGCATCCCGCTGGAAGACATGGAGTTCTGGCAGTTCCATCCGACCGGCGTGGCCGGTGCAGGCGTGCTGATCACCGAAGGCGTGCGCGGCGAAGGCGGCATCCTGCGCAATGCTTCCGGCGAGCGCTTCATGGAACGCTACGCTCCGAACGCCAAGGACCTGGCTTCGCGCGACGTGGTGTCGCGCGCGATGGTGACCGAAATCAACGAAGGTCGCGGCTGCGGTCCGAACAAGGACCACGTGATGCTGGACATCACCCACCTCGACCCGGCCACCATCATGAAGCGCCTGCCGGGCATCCGCGAGATCGGCATCCAGTTCGCCGGCGTCGACGCGATCAAGGAACCGCTGCCGGTGGTGCCGACCTGCCATTACCAGATGGGCGGCATCCCGACCAATTACAACGGTGAAGTCGTGGTGCCGAAGGACGGCAACCCGAGCACGCCGGTACCCGGCTTCTACGCCGCCGGCGAATGCGCCTGTGCTTCGGTGCATGGCGCCAACCGCCTGGGCACCAACTCGCTGCTCGACCTGCTGGTGTTCGGCAAGTCGGCCGGCGAGTCGATGGTCGAGTACATCAAGGCCCAGCCCGCCGCGCACAAGCCGCTGCCCGCCAATGCTGCCGACTACTCGCTGTCGCGCATCAACCGTCTGGACACGCAGACCGGCGGCACCGCGGTCGGCGCCACCCGTCTGGCCATGCAGCGCACGATGCAGGCGCACTGCGGCGTGTTCCGCTTCAAGGACATGCTGGCCGAAGGCGTGAGCAAGATTCTCGACATCGAGAAGATGGTTGCCGCGACCGAAATCAAGGACAAGTCCAAGGTGTTCAACACCGCCCGCCTGGAGGCGCTGGAACTGGACAACCTGATCGAGGTGGCCAAGGCGACCATCGTGTCGGCCAATGCGCGCACCGAATCGCGCGGCGCCCACGTGCGCGACGACGCGACCGACACCCCCGAACGTCCTGACGGCCGTGACGATGTGAACTGGCTCAAGCACACGCTGTGGCACCGCGAGGGCAACAAGCTCGAGTACAAGCCGGTGAACATGAAGCCGCTCACGGTTGACACCATCGCGCTGAAGAAGCGCGCCTACTGAGGATCACAGCATGACTGCCCGTACTGTCGAATTCAGTATCTACCGCTTCGACCCGGACCGCGACGAAAAGCCCTACATGCAGTCGATCTCGATCGAGCTCGACGGCACCGAACGCAAGCTGCTCGACGCGCTGGTCAAGCTGAAGGACAAGGACGACTCGCTGTCCTTCCGCCGCTCCTGCCGTGAGGGCGTGTGCGGTTCGGACGCGATGAACATCAATGGCAAGAACGGTCTGGCCTGTCTGACCGACATGAAGGACCTGCAGTCGCCGGTGGTGCTGCGTCCGCTGCCCGGCCTGCCGGTCGTGCGCGACCTCATCGTCGACATGACCCAGTTCTTCAAGCAGTACCACTCGATCAAGCCTTACCTGATCAACGAGGAGCATCCGCCCGAGCGCGAGCGCCTGCAGTCGCCGGAAGACCGCGAGGAACTGAACGGTCTGTACGAGTGCATTCTCTGTGCGTGCTGCTCGACCTCCTGCCCGTCGTTCTGGTGGAACCCGGACAAGTTCGTCGGCCCGGCCGGTCTGCTGGCCGCCTACCGCTTCATCGCCGATACGCGCGACCAGGCCACCAGCGAACGTCTGGACGACCTGGAAGATCCGTATCGCCTGTTCCGCTGCCACACCATCATGAACTGCGTCGATGTCTGCCCGAAGGGTCTGAACCCGACGCGCGCCATCGGCAAGATCAAGGACATGATGGTCCGCAGGGCAGTCTGATCATGGACGACGCGGCCAATGACCAGCAGGTCAATATGGGGCGTCTGCGCTGGCACTGCCGGCGCGGGCTGCTCGAACTCGACCTGGTCCTGCAGCGCGTCGTCGAGGGAGGGTTGCTGGAGGAGTTGAGTGAACAACAGAGAGCAGAGCTGTTCGAACTGCTCCATTACGACGACATCACCTTGTTGGCGATTGTCAGCGGGCGCGAAGAATGTGAGGAGCCGCGCCTGAAGGGGATGGTCGATCTGCTGCGCGCAGTCTGACGCGCACTGGTTTCGGCCCGGGCTTTTTTGAGGAAGTGAAGAGGTTAGACATGACAAATCAACGCACCGCCACGCTGACCATCGATGGACAGACCACCGAATTCCCGATCATGAGCGGGACGGTCGGACCTGACGTGGTTGATATCCGTACGATGTACGGCAAGACCGGCATGTTCACTTACGACACCGGTTACCTCTCCACCGCCAGCTGCAAGTCGTCGATCACCTACATCGATGGTGACAAGGGCGAGCTGTGGTATCGCGGTTACCCGATCGAGCAGCTCGCAGAGAACTGCGACTTCCTCGACGTGTGCTATCTGCTGAAGAACAGCGAACTGCCGAACGCTGCCGAAAAGGCCGAATACGTCAGCCAGATCAAGCGCCACACGCTGGTGCACGAGCAGCTGGCCCGCTTCTACGCAGGCTTCCGTCGCGACGCTCACCCGATGGCCATCATGGCCGGTGTGGTCGGCGCGCTGTCCGCCTTCTACCACGACGGCATGGACATTTCGGACCAGGCTCATCGCGACATCTCGATCAATCGCCTGATCGCCAAGATGCCGACCATCACGGCCATGGCCTACAAGTACTCGGTCGGCCAGCCCTTCATGTACCCGCGCAACGACCTGAGCTATGCCGGCAACTTCATGTACATGATGTTCGGCACGCCGTGCGAGGAATACAAGCCGAACCCGGTGCTGGAAAAGGCGCTCGACCGCATCCTGACGCTGCATGCCGATCACGAGCAGAACGCATCGACCTCGACCGTGCGTCTGGCCGGTTCGTCGGGCGCCAACCCGTACGCGGTCATCGCGGCCGGCATCGCCTGCCTGTGGGGTCCGGCGCACGGTGGTGCGAACGAAGCCTGCCTGCAGATGCTGGAAGAGATCGGTGACGTGTCGCGCGTGCCCGAGTACATCAAGCGCGCCAAGGACAAGAACGACAGCTTCAAGCTGATGGGCTTCGGTCACCGCGTCTACAAGAACTTCGATCCGCGCGCCAAGCTGATGCGCCAGACCTGCTACGAAGTGCTGACCGAACTGGGTCTGGAAAACGACCGCCTGTTCAAGCTGGCGATGGAACTGGAGCGCATCGCGCTGGAAGACGAGTACTTCATCGAGAAGAAGCTCTACCCCAACGTCGACTTCTATTCCGGCATCGTGCAAAAGGCGCTCGGCATCCCGACCTCGATGTTCACCTGCATTTTCGCGCTGGCGCGTACCATCGGCTGGATCACGCAGTGGAACGAAATGATCACCGATTCCGAGTACAAGATCGGCCGTCCGCGTCAGCTCTACATCGGCCCGAACCGCCGTGACGTGAAGCCCGTCGAACAGCGCTGATTCACCGCAGCAGAGAGCCCCGCGGCCTGGCGGACGCCGCGGGGTAAAAATCAATACCGCATGCAGCAGGCCTTCTCGAATTTCCGCGAGACGGAAGGGGGCGCGGCACGACTGGCGCCACGTTCCCCGACCGCGCGGAAAGACGCGACAACAAACCCGGGCATCCCCGGGCGGAGGAGCGAGTCATGATGCACATGTTGAGCCATTCCTACCTCTTCGGGGGCAACGCGCCCTTCGTCGAGGAACTGTACGAGTCCTATCTCGCCAACCCCGGTTCAGTGCCGGACGCGTGGCGTACCTATTTCGAATCCCTCCAGCATCTGCCCGGCGCCGCCAGTGACGTGGCGCACGCCCCGGTCGTCGCCTCGTTCGCCGAACTGGCCAAGCGCGGCCCGGTCCGCATCGCGGCCGCCAGTGGCGACGACAAGCGTCAGGTCGGCGTGCTGCAGATGATCAATGCCTACCGCTTCCTCGGTAACCGCTGGGCTCAGCTCGATCCGCTCAAGCGCGCAGAGCGGCCGGACATTTCCGAACTCGAGCCGTCGCACTACGGTTTCACCGAAGCCGACCTGAACGACAGCTTCAGCACCGGCTCCTTCCGCTTCCCGCCCGAAGACCGCGCCAGCCTGCGCGAAATCCTCGAAGCGGTCCGGCAGGTGTATTGCGGCAGCATCGGCGCCGAATACATGTACATGGCCGACATCGCCCAGAAGCGCTGGATCCAGTCGCGCCTGGAGCCGATGCGCGGCAACTACGGCTACAGCGCCGACGACCGCAAGCGCTTCCTCGAGCGCACCACCGCGGCGGAAACGCTGGAACGCTACCTGCATACCAAGTACGTCGGCCAGAAGCGCTTCTCGCTCGAAGGCGGCGAATCGACCATCGTCGCGATGGACGAACTGGTGCGCGTGGCCGCGGGGCAGGGCGCGCAGGAAATCGTCATCGGCATGGCCCACCGCGGTCGCCTGAACGTGCTGGTGAACACGCTGGGCAAGGCGCCCTCGATGCTGTTCTCCGAGTTCGAAGGCAAGGCGGCATCCGACCTGTCGGCCGGCGACGTGAAGTACCACATGGGCTTCTCGTCCGACGTGAGCACGCCGGCCGGTCCGGTGCACCTGACCCTGGCCTTCAACCCGTCGCACCTGGAAATCGTGAATCCGGTGGTGGTCGGCTCGGTGTATGCGCGCCAGCGCCGCCGCGGCGACAAGACCGGTACCCAGGTCGTGCCGGTCATCCTGCACGGCGACGCGGCCGTCGCCGGTCAGGGCGTGAACCAGGAAATGCTGAACTTCTCGCAGACGCGCGGCTACGGCGTCGGCGGCACCGTTCACATCATCGTGAATAACCAGATCGGCTTCACCACCTCCGATCCGCGCGACTACCGCTCCTCGCTGTACTGCACCGACATCTTCAAGATGGTCGAGGCGCCGATCTTCCACGTGAATGGTGACGACCCGGAAGCGGTGGCTTTCGTCACCAAGATGGCGATGGAATTCCGCGCCGAGTTCAAGAAGGACGTGGTGATCGACATCATCTGCTACCGCAAGCTCGGCCACAACGAGCAGGACGAGCCGATGGTGACGCAGCCGCTGATGTACAAGAAGATCGCCGCCCACCCGGGCACGCGCAAGCTGTACGCCGACCGCCTGATTTCCGCCGGCATCATCGACGAAGCCGCCCCCGAGCGGATGATCGCCGACTACCGCGCCGCGCTGGACGAAGGTCGTCTGGCCAGCAACCCGGTGCTCACCAATCACCAGCGTCGTTTCGCGGTGGACTGGACGCCCTTCCTGAAGCAGCCCTATACCGACGACTGCGACACCCGCGTGCCGCGCGAGGAACTGGCGCGTCTAGGCGAGCGCCTCACGACGCTTCCGGAGGGCTTCTCGCTGCATTCGCGCGTGCAGAAGATCATCGACGACCGGCGCGGCATGGCCGCCGGTACGCAGCCGGTCGACTGGGGCATGGGTGAGAACCTGGCCTACGCGACGCTGCTGGTCGAAGGTTACGGCGTCCGCGTGTCCGGCGAGGACTGCGGCCGCGGCACCTTCTTCCACCGCCACGCCGTGCTGCACGACCAGAAGCGTGAGAAGTGGGACAGCGGCAATTACATGCCGCTGCAGCACCTGCAGGACAATCAGGCGCCGTGCGTCGTGATCGACTCGGTGCTGTCGGAAGAAGCGGTGCTGGCCTTCGAGTACGGCTACGCGACCACCGAGCCGAACGAACTGGTGGTGTGGGAAGCGCAGTTCGGCGATTTCGCCAACGGCGCCCAGGTCGTGTTCGACCAGTTCATTGCGTCCGGCGAAGCCAAGTGGGGTCGCCTGTGCGGTCTCACCATGATGCTGCCGCACGGCTACGAAGGGCAGGGCCCGGAGCACTCGTCGGCGCGCATCGAGCGCTACATGCAGCTGTCGGCCGAGAACAACTGGCAGGTCACCATTCCGACCACGCCGGCGCAGATCTTCCACCTGCTGCGCCGTCAGATGCTGCGCAAGGTGCGCAAGCCGCTGGTCATCATCACGCCGAAGTCGCTGCTGCGTCACAAAGACGCCGTGTCCTCGCTGGACGAACTGTCCAACGGGCGCTTCCAGCCGGTGATCCCGGAGGTCGACGCGCTGCAGGAGAAGGACGTCGAACGCGTCATCCTGTGCAGCGGCAAGATCTACTACGAGCTGCTGGCTCATCGCCGTGCCCAGGACATCAAGAACGTCGCCATCCTGCGTCTCGAACAGGCCTACCCCTTCCCCGGGGCGGAGCTGTCGGCGCAGCTGGTGCGCTATCCGAATGCCAAGGGCGTGACCTGGGTACAGGAAGAGCCGCGCAACCAGGGCATGTGGTACTGGCTGATCTCGCGTGCCTTCCTCGGCAAGGCACTGGGCGATCTGAAACTGGAACTGGTGTCGCGTCCGGCCTCGGCGTCGCCGGCGGTAGGCTACGCCGCCAAGCATCTGGCGCAACAGAAGGCGGTCATCGAAGCAGCGTTCGAAGGAGTGGGGCGCTGAGGCGCCTCCGACAGGGAGAAAGAATCAAATGCTTATCGAAGTGAAGGTTCCCCAGCTGTCCGAATCGGTGGCCGAAGCCACGCTCGTGCGCTGGCACAAGAAGGTCGGCGAGGCGGTGTCGCGAGATGAAAACCTGATCGACATCGAGACCGACAAGGTTGTACTCGAAACGCCGGCGCCGGATGCCGGCGTACTGGTGGCGATCATCAAGCAGGACGGCGCTTCGGTCACCAGCGGCGAGCTGATCGCCCAGATCGACACCGACGCCAAGGCTTCGGCGGCCGTCCCGGCCGCTGCGCCTGCTGCCGCACCGGCTGCGGCGCCGGCCGCCGTCGCCAGCGCGAGCACGTCGGCCGCGGTCTCCGGTCCGGCCAGCCCGGCGGCGCGCAAGATCATGGATGAACGTGGCCTGTCGGCCAGCGATGTGCAGGGTACCGGCCGCGGTGGCCGCATCACCAAGCCGGACGCCGCAGGCGCACCGCAACCGGCGGCGCCCGCCCCGGCAGTGCCGTCGGCCGCCGTTGCGCGCCCGGCTCCGACCGCTGCCCAGTCCGCCGCAGCGGCGCCTGCGCTGCCGCAGCCGCCGGTGCCGGTCCGTCTCGAAGAACTGCTGGCCGATCGCCCGCAGCAGCGCGTGCCGATGTCGCGCCTGCGTGCCCGCGTCGCCGAACGTCTGCTGCAGTCGCAGGCGCAGAACGCCATCCTGACCACGTTCAACGAAGTGAACATGGGCCCGCTGATGGAACTGCGCAAGAAGTACGCCGAGAAGTTCGAGAAGACGCACGGCGTCAAGCTCGGCTTCATGTCCTTCTTCGTCAAGGCGGCCCTGCAGGCGCTGCGCAAGTTCCCGGTGCTGAACGCGTCGGTCGACGGCAACGACATCGTCTATCACGGCTTCTTCGACATCGGCATCGCGGTCGGCAGCCCGCGCGGTCTGGTGGTGCCCATCCTGCGTGACGCTGACCAGATGAGCTTTGCCGACATCGAGCAGAAGATCGCCGAATTCGGCCAGAAGGCCAAGGACGGCAAGCTGTCGATCGAGGAACTGACCGGCGGTACGTTCTCGATCTCCAATGGCGGCGTGTTCGGCTCGATGCTGTCGACGCCCATCATCAACCCGCCGCAGTCGGCCATCCTCGGCATCCACGCGACCAAGGACCGTCCGGTGGTCGAGAACGGCCAGATCGTGATCCGCCCGATCAACTATCTGGCGATGTCCTACGACCACCGCATCATCGACGGCCGCGAAGCGGTGCTCGGCCTGGTGACCATGAAGGAGGCGCTGGAAGATCCGGCCCGCCTGCTGTTCGACGTATAAACCCTCTCATTGCATGTTGACGTCTGCGCGCCGCCCGGAGAGAGGGCCGGGTGGCGCGCCGGACCAAGACTGCTTCTTTTTCCGGAGCAATTAAGATGTCCAAGGAATTTGATGTCGTTGTGATCGGTGCCGGCCCCGGCGGCTATGTCGCCGCCATCCGTGCCGCCCAGCTGGGTCTGAGCGCGGCCTGCATCGAGTACAACAGCTACGCCGACCCGAAGGGCGAAGTGCGCCTCGGCGGCACCTGCCTGAACGTCGGCTGCATCCCGTCGAAGGCGCTGCTGCAGTCGTCCGAACTGTTCGAACAGGCCAACCACAGCTTCGTCATGCACGGCATTTCGGTCGAGTCGCCGAAGATGGACGTGTCGGTGATGATGAAGCGCAAGGACAACATCGTCGGTCAGCTCACCACCGGCATCCGCGGCCTGTTCAAGAAGAACAACGTGACGCTGCTGTCCGGTCTGGGCAGCTTCGCCGGCCGCGAGAACGAGAAGTGGAAGATTGCGGTCACCCGCAACGGCGCCACCGAACACGTGCTGGCCAAGCACGTGATCATCGCCACCGGTTCGCGTGCCCGTCATCTGCCGGGCATCGAGGTCGACAACAAGGTGATCTGCGACAACGAGGGCGCGCTCGCCTTCGACGGCGCACCGAAGAAGCTGGGCGTGATCGGCGCCGGCGTGATCGGCCTGGAACTGGGCAGCGTGTGGAAGCGCCTCGGCGCCGAAGTGACCATCCTCGAAGCCGCACCGGAATTCCTGTCGGCCGCCGATGCGGCGATCACCAAGGAAGCCTGGAAGACCTTCACCGCCAAGCAGAAACTGGGCATCAAGCTCGGTGCCAAGATCGGCAAGGTCGAACGCACCGACGCCGGCGTGCGCGTCGAGTACGAGCACAAGGACGAACAGCACGTGCTCGAATGCGAACGCCTCATCGTGTCGGTCGGTCGGGTGCCCAATACCGACGGTCTGGGCGGCGAATCGGTCGGCCTGAAGATCAGCGAACGCGGTTTCATCGAGGTCGACGCACAGGGGCGTACCAACCTCGCCAATGTGTGGGCGGTCGGCGACGTCGTACCGGGCCCGATGCTGGCGCACAAGGGCATGGAAGAGGGCGTCATGGTGGCCGAGTGCATCGCCGGTCAGCACGGACACGTCAATCACGACACCGTGCCCTGGGTCATCTACACCCATCCGGAAATCGCCTGGGTCGGCAAGACCGAGGCCCAGCTGAAGGCCGAGGGCATCGAGTACAAGGCCGGTCAGATCCCGTTCGCCGCCAACGGCCGCGCGCTGGGGCAGGGTGACACCACCGGTTTCGTGCGCATGTATGCCTGCGCCAAGACCGACCGCATCCTCGGCGTGCACGTGATCGGCAACAACGCGTCGGAACTGATTGCCGAGGCGGTCGTGGCGATGGAATTCGGTGCCTGCTCGGAAGACATCGCGCGCATCTGCCACGCACATCCTACGCTGTCGGAAGTGATGCACGAAGCCGCGCTGGCCTGCGACAAGCGTCCGCTGCACTTCTGACCCGGACCCGCGCACCATGCCTCCGCACAAGATACTGAACGTTCCCGAGCGGGGCATGCTGGACACCTTCGAGACCCAGCTCAAGGTGCGCGGTTACACCGCCGACGCGTCGCAACGCGCTGCCGCCGAGCGGCTGCAGAAGCTGTACGGCGAGCTGCTCGATTTCAAGGCAGCCCGCCGCACCCAGCTGCGCAAGCTGCTGTCGCGTGCGCAGCCGCCGCGCGGTGTCTGGTTCTGGGGTGGTGTGGGGCGCGGCAAGAGCTTCCTGATGGACTGCTTCTACGACGCCGTGCCCTATCGTCGCAAGAAGCGCGTGCATTTCCACGCCTTCATGCAGCAGATCCACGAGGCGCTGAAAAAGCACAAGAACGAAGCCGATCCGCTGGCGCAGGTGGCCGACGAGATCGCGCGGGCGACCCGCCTGCTGTGCTTCGACGAGTTCCACGTATCCGACATCGCCGACGCGATGATTCTCGGCCGTCTGGTCGAGGCGCTGTTCGAGCGCGGCGTCGTGTTCGTCGCGACCTCCAACTATCCACCGGACGGGCTGTACCCGAACGGCCTGCAGCGGCAGAACTTCCTGCCCACCATCGAACTGCTGAAGAAGCGGCTAGAAGTGTTCGAGCTCGACGCCGGTATCGACTACCGCCTGCGCTCGCTCGAACGGATGGACATCTTCATGGTGCCGGGAGGCCAGGACGCCGATGCCAAGCTGGCCGATGACTTCCGCCAGATCTGCGGTGAACCCTGCCCGCCGGGGCCGCTCGAAATCCTCGGCCGCACGCTGAAGACGCGCGACCGCTCGCTCGGCGCCGCCTGGTTCGACTTCGACGACATCTGTGGCGGTCCGCGTTCGCAGAACGACTACCTCGAACTGGCGCGCCGCTATCACTCCATCCTGATTTCCAACGTGCCGAAGATGGGCCGCGACCAAGCCAACGAGGCACGCCGCTTCACCTGGCTGGTGGACGTGCTGTACGACTTCCGCGTGAAGCTCATCGTATCGGCCGAGGTCGAGGCGCAGGATCTCTACACCGACGGCCCGCACGCCAACGAATTCACCCGCACGGTGAGCCGCCTGATCGAAATGCGCACGCGCGAGTACCTGGCGTCGGCGCACCGCGTCGATTTCGCCGGCAGCATGTCCACCGTCGCCGCGTGATTCGCCGTCGCGGTCCTGGTCGCAAGGCCGACAGACCGCGTCACCCCCTGTAGGAGCGGTCTTCTGACCGCGACAGGGCCTGCGACCGAACACCGTCTCTCGCCAAGCTGCCGCGGTCCCTGCCTTGGCCTCATGACCGGACCTTTCCCCGCCGGCGGACGTCTACACTTGCATACAGATTCCTTGCCGCAGGTGCCCGATGTTCATTCCCGCCTTGTTCCGCCCGCTGTGCCGACAACTGCTTGTGCTCTGCCTGCTGTGGCCGTTCGCCGCGGCAGCCCAGGTCAAGCTCGACATCATTCCGCTGAAGCACCGCACACCCGACCAGGTGATGCCGGCGCTGCGCCCTCTGGTCGGTGACGAGGCCGCACTGTCCGGCGCCAACAACCGTATCTTCATCCGCGCAGATGCAGCAACGCGCGCGGCGGTGAAGCAGGCCATCGACGCTCTCGACACGCCTCTGCGCAGCCTGATGATTTCGGTACGACAGGACAACGATGATTCAATCGGCCGCGACGGCGTTGCCATATCCGGCGACATCCGTGCTGGCAACGCCGGTGTCCGCGCATCCGATGGTGGCCGAGAGGGAACCGTGATCGAGGGCCGCAGCGGCGACAGCCGGGTGCAGACGCGGGTGTGGTCCACCCGCGGCGACGCGGCAGACCGCCTGTCGCAGCGCGTGCAGGTGGTCGAAGGCGGCGCCGCCTTCATCCAGGCCGGCAGCTCGACGCCGATTCCTTTCACGCAGATGGTGGTGGGGCCACGCGGCGCGGTGGTCAGCCAGGGCACGCAGTACCGCGACATTTCGAGTGGCTTCTACGCGATGCCGCGCGTCAATGGCGAGCAGGTGACGCTCGACATCTCGCCGCAGAAGGAATCGTTGTCCGACACCCAGTACGGCGAGGTGCGCTCGGCGCGGCTGGTGAGCACGGTGCGCGGCCGGCTCGGCGAATGGATGGAACTGGGCAGTTCCGGCCACGACGAACAGGTGAGCGAGCGCGGCGTGACCCGCTACGGCACACGCGACGCGCAGTCGCAGCGGCGCATCTGGGTGAAGGTCGATGTCGTGCAATGACCTTCATGAATTTCCCTAGCCGCGCTTCAATCCGCCGGCGACGCGGGCGGCGGGGCGGGTGGTGATACTGGAGGTGCGTTGGATGACGACGCACATTCTTAAACCGACTGTCAGGAGAAAACCATGAGCTGGGAAACCCCGAAGGCAACCGACCTGCGTTTTGGCTTTGAAATCACGATGTACGTCGCCAACCGCTAAGGTTGCGATCGCCCGGCAGGTTCGCCCTGCCGGGCATCCCGTCTTTCCGGCCCCGCTGCGGCGTGGGCCCTGAATCAACCGACGCCCGGCACGGCCGTCGGCACAAGAAATCAGGCCCTCGATGGCCTCTGGAGGAGAAGCATGCGACTGCACGTACTCGGTTCCGGCGCGGGCGGCGGTTTTCCGCAGTGGAACTGCAACTGCCCCAACTGCGACGGTCTGCGCCGCGGCACCATCAAGGCGCGCGCACGCACCCAGTCGTCGATCACGGTCAGTGGCGACAACGAGAACTGGGTGCTGTTCAACGCTTCGCCCGACATCCTGACCCAATTCCAGCAGTTTCCCGAGCTGCAGCCGGCGCGCGCGCTGCGCGACACGGCAGTCAGGGCCATCGTGCTGATCGACGGCCAGATCGACCACACGACCGGCCTCTACATGCTGCGCGAGCATCGCCAGCCGCACCAGATCTGGTCGACGGCGCCGGTGCGCCAGGACCTGACCGAAGGCAATCCGCTGTTCAAGCTGCTCGGCCACTACTGCGGCATCGAGTGGAACGAGCTCGGCATCGACGACACCGAATTCACCATCGCGGGCGCGCCTGGCCTGAAGTTTCGCGCGCACGCGCTGCGCAGCAATGCACCGCCTTACTCGCCCCGCCGTGACAAGCCGGTGCCCGGCGACAACGTCGGCGTCACCATCGAGGACGCGAAGAGCGGGAAGAAGATCTACTACGCCCCCGGCCTGGTCGAGATCGAACGGCAGGTGTGGGCGGCGATGCAGGCGGCCGACGTGGTGCTGGTCGATGGCACCTGCTGGAGCGACGACGAAATGATCGCGCTCGGCGCGTCGAAGAAGCGCTCGCGCGACATGGGCCATCTGGCGCAGAGCGGCCCGGGCGGCATGATCGAGTGGCTGGACAAGCTGCCGGCTACGACACGCAAGATCCTCATCCACATCAACAACACCAACCCGATCCTGAACGAGGACAGCCCGCAGCGCCGCGAGCTGGACGCACACGGCATCGAAGTTTCGTACGACGGAATGGACATCACGCTATGAGCACGCAACAGCCCTGGAACCACGAGGAATTCGAAGCCAAGCTGCGCGACAAGGGCGCCGCCTATCACATCTTCCATCCGTTCAACGTGATGCTCAATTCCGGTAAGGCGACGCCGGAACAGATCCGCGGCTGGGTGGCCAACCGCTTCTACTACCAGATCGCGATCCCGGTGAAGGACGCGGCCATCATGTCGAACACGCCGGACCGCGAAATCCGTCGTCAGTGGATACAGCGCATCCTCGATCACGACGGCTACGAGATCACCGGGCCGGACGGCTCGGTGGTGCGCGACGAGGGTGGCATCGAGGCGTGGATCAAGCTGGGCATCGCCACCGGCCTGACGCGCGAGGAAATCGTCGACCTGCGCCACGTCGTGCCCGGCGTGCGCTTCGCGGTCGACGCCTACATCAATTTCGCCCGTCAGCGCCCGTGGCAGGAGGCGGTGTGTTCGTCGCTGACCGAACTGTTCGCGCCGAAGATCCACAAGGAGCGCCTCGCCAACTGGCCCGAGCACTACCCGTGGATCGAGTCGACCGGCCTGCAGTACTTCCGCAACCGCGTATCGCAGGCACGCCGCGACGTCGAGCAGGGTCTGGCGGTGACGCTGAACTACTTCAACACGCGCGAAATGCAGGAACGCGCGCTGAACATCCTGCAGTTCAAGCTCGACGTGCTGTGGGCGATGAACGACGCGATGGCCAACGCCTACGGCGTGAACAAGTGAGTACCGCGATGACCGTGACGACCGCGTCGGTACCGAAGATAGGCCGCCACTTCCGCATCCAGTGGGAAGAGGCGCAGAAGGCCTATGTGCTGCTGTATCCGGAGGGCATGGTGAAGCTGAACCAGAGCGCGGGCGAAATCCTCAAGCGCTGTTCCGGCGAGGCGAGCGTGGCCGACATCACCGCCGATCTGGAGAAGACCTTCAATGCGCAGGGCCTGCAACAGGACGTGATCAACTTCGTCGAGCTGGCGCTGCAACAGAAGTGGGTGGAAACGACATGACCGATCTCGCCGAAGCGAAAGCCGCTCAGGAAGCGGCGACGATAGGGCCGCCGCTGTGGCTGCTGGCCGAGGTGACCTATCGTTGCCCGCTGCACTGCGTCTACTGCTACAACCCGGTCGACTTCGCCAAGCATGAGGACGAGCTGACGACCGAGGAGTGGTTCAAGGTGCTGCGCGAAGCGCGCGCGCTCGGTTCGGTGCAGTGCGGCTTCTCCGGCGGCGAGCCCATGCTGCGTGACGACCTCGAATTGCTGGTGGCCGAGGCGCACCGGCTGGGCTACTACACCAACCTGCTCACCTCGGGTGTGGGCCTGAACGAGAAGCGCATCGACGCGCTGAAGGAAGCGGGGTTGGACCACATCCAGCTGTCCTTCCAGGATTCGACCCGCGAAATGAACGACTTCCTGTCGTCCACCCGCACCTTCGACCTGAAGCGTCGGGCTGCCGATTTGATCAAGTCGCGCGGCTATCCGATGGTGATGAACTGCACCATCCACCGCCACAACATCGACCACATCGAAGCCATTCTGCAGCTCGCGGACGACATCGACGCCGAGTACGTCGAACTGGCCAACACGCAGTACTACGGCTGGGCGCAGGTAAACCGCGACCAGCTGCTGCCGTCGCGCGAACAGCTGGAACGCGCGGAGCGCATCACCAACGAATGGCGCGAGAAGCACGGCAACAAGATGAAGCTGTTCTTCGTCGTGCCCGACTATTACGAGAACCGCCCGAAGAAGTGCATGAACGGCTGGGGCAACATCTTCCTGACCATCACGCCGGACGGTAAGGCGCTGCCCTGTCACACCGCGCGCATGCTGCCGGGGCTGGAATTTCCGGACGTGCGCGAGATGGGCATCCGCGAGGTGTGGTACGAGTCGGAAGGATTCAACCGCTACCGCGGTACCGGTTGGATGAAGGAGCCCTGTTCCAGCTGCCCCGAGAAGGAGAAGGATTACGGCGGCTGCCGCTGCCAAGCCTACATGATCGCCAACGACCCGGCCGCTGCCGACCCGGTGTGCGACAAGTCGCCCTTCCACCACAAGATCGTCGCCGCGGTGGAGCAGGCGCAGATTCCGGGCAATCCGCAGCAGGTGAAGCCGCTGATCTACCGCGGCCCGAAGGAATCGCTGCAGCTCGACCGACCGTTCTGATCCCGCGTCGACGCAGGTCGCCGCTGTGGGCGCATCCATCCGGATGCGCCTTTTTTCATTCAGGCGCCCGCGCGGCGTCGCGTCAGTTGCGGGACAGGCGGTAGGGCTGGAAGCGGAAAGGGGCGGGCGCAGCGCTGTCCACATCCACCCGTGTCCAGCCCAGCCACGGCGATCCGTGCGATTCAAGCCGCGTCACGTGCTCGAAGCGCTCGCCGGTGGCCGGATCGACCAGGGGTTTATCGACCCGGTAGGTATGCGTATCGCCGTGTATCAGCAGCAGCGGTCGCCGGTCATGTTTCGCCCAGGCCACCAGCCGGTCGAGGAACCAGGCGTGGCGCACTGACACCCCGCCGCGCCCATGCGCAGCAAAACCCGGATGGGCGTGGAAGGCGATCACCGTCGCACGGACCGTCTGCGGATCGGCTTGTGCGGCACTCTCGTCCAGCCAGTCGAGCACATTGCGGCGCAGTGCGCGTCCAGCTGCGTTGTCCGGCAGCGGACTGCCCGGCAGGTTCACCGCGATGAACAGCACTCCGTTCCTTATCCAGCGGACGTTCTCCGGCGCTCCCTCCTGTCGTTGAAGCGGAAGCGAGGCAGGCGCCGAGAAGAAGCGCCGTCGCAGCGCCTGCAGCCGCTCAAACGGATCATGGCCGCCGGCCGACGCGCGGGCGCAGTCCAGCCAGTCGTTGTCGCCAGGCAGCAGCACCAAGGGGTGGCGCGAATGCGCCAGCAGTGCCTGCCGGTCGGCGTAGAGCGCGTCGTCGCAGGGCTGGTTGCCGCTCTTCAGGTCACCGATGTGCAGGGAGAAAGCGAGCGGCTGACGTGACTGTTCGGCCAGCAGGTCAACCGCCAGTTCGCGCTCAACCCGGCTGTACGGCATGTCGCCCCAGACAGCGAAGGACAGCCGGTCGTCCGCCTGCGCAACAAGCGTCACTGCCGCGAGCAGCAGCAGAGAACGCTTCAGCCGCCTGAACACGCGCTGGACGGCGCGCCCTCCGGGCAAACGGTGACGATCTTCCTCGGAGTGCGGAAAAAAAGCGGGTCGGAACATCAAGGCGTGAGGCGAAACCGCCGTAAGTGACAGAGATGCCGTGCTGAGCGGCAATGCCCACCATACGTCACTTTCGGCACGATGCAGAACTTCTTCACCTCCGGCACCGACGACGCTGCGCTGATCCTGCCGTTGACGCACGATCCGGCGCTGGTTGCGCTGTCGCTGCTGGTGGCAGTCCTCACCTCGCTCGTTGCCCTTCATACGGTTAGTCAATCGGAGCAGACACCTGATCAGCGCATGGCGTGGCTGATCAAGCTCGGCTGCAGCGTGGCGCTGGGCGGCGGCGTGTGGGCCATGCATTTCATCGGGATGCTGGCGCTGGACCTGTGCGTGACCGTGCGCTACGACCCGTGGATTACGCTCGCCTCCATGCTGCCCAGCCTGCTCGCCGCGCTGGCAACCATACAGCTGATGACGCGCCCCTCGCTGACGCCGCGCGAATTGCTGGCGGGCGGCGTGCTGATGGGCGGTGGCATCGGCCTGATGCACTACACCGGAATGCAGGCCATGCACATGGAAGCACAGCTGCGCTACGACCCCTTCATGTTCGGGGTGTCGATTGCGGTGGCGGTGGTGCTGGCGACGCTGGCGCTGTGGGTGAAGTTCTTCGTGCCCATTTCCGGTCGCCGGCTTCGCCTGGCGGTCAGTGGAACGGTGATGGGACTGGCGATCGCCGGCATGCACTACGCAGGCATGGCGGCCGCACGCTTCACTGGCGTCGCCGAAAGTGCGCCGCATGTCGACACCCTGGTGCTCAGCATTCTCGTCGTGATCGGCACTATCGGTCTGACCGGTTTCGCGATGGGCACCAATGCGCTGCTGCGCTACCGGCAGCTGGTCGATCAGCTCAGCGCGAGCGAGGCGCGCATGCGCGCGCTGCTCGCCACGCCGGTCGACGGCGTCGTCATGCTCGACGCGGAAGGCATCGTGCAGACGATGAACCCGACCGCCGAACAGATGTTCGGCTGGCGCGAGTCGGAAATGCGCGGGCGCGACTTCGGTCTGCTGCTGGCGCCCGACGAGAGTGAAACCTACGCGGCCTACCTGGCCGAGTTCAGGCGCACGCGCGTGCCTGCGCTGTCCGGCCGCAGGCGAGAAATCACCGGTCGTCGACGCGACGGCAGCGAACTGCCGATGCATGTGTCGATCGGCCACGCCAGCCTGCGCGAGGGCGACATGTTCGTCTGCTACATCGCCGACATTTCCAGCTTCAAGGAAATGGCGCGTGCGGTGCGCGAAAGCGAAGCGCAGCTGCGTTCGCTGATCGGCAACATTCCGGGCGTGGCCTATCGCTGCCTGATGGACGCGCAATGGACCATGCTCTTCATGAGCGACGCTACGCTGACCCTGACCGGTTACCCGAGTTCCGACTTCGTCGGTGAGAACGCCATTCGCAACTTCAACGACATCACGCACCCGGACGACGTCGCCCACACCTGGAAGGTGGTCGAGGCGTCGATCCGCGACCACCGGCCCTTCATCGTCGAGTACCGCATCGCCCACGCCGACGGCTCCGTCCGCTGGATGTGGGAACACGGCTCGGCGGTGCGTAACGAGGATGGCGACATCAAGTGGATAGATGGCGTAATCCTCGACATCACCGAGCGGCGCGAGATCGAGCAGGAGTTGCGCGCGGCGAAGGAGCGCGCCGAACAGGCCGCCGCCTCGAAGTCGGCCTTCCTCGCCAACATGAGCCACGAAATACGCACGCCGATGAACGCCATCATCGGCTTTACCGACGTGCTGCTCGGTCGGGAGCTGCCGGCCGAGCACCGGCGTCCGCTGGAAATCGTCGGCAACTCCGCGCGCTCGCTGCTGCGCCTGCTGAACGACATCCTCGATACCGCCCGACTCGAACGCGGTGCGGTCGAACTCGAAGTGCTCGATTTCGACCTGCCCGAGCTGCTGAACCAGCTGGTGATGACGCTGAACGTGCAGGCGGCCGACAAGGGGCTGACGCTGCGCGTCGACATCGACCGCGGGGTCGGCCGCTACTATCGCGGCGACTCGCTGCGCATCCGTCAGGTACTGACCAATCTGATCGGCAACGCGGTCAAGTTCACCGAGCGCGGCGGGGTCGTGGTGACCGTGCGGACGCAGGCAGACGGCGTGCATTTCGCGGTCAGCGATACCGGCATCGGCATCGCACCGGAACGGCTCGACGCCATCTTCGAACCCTTTACCCAGGCCGATGCGTCGATGAGCCGCCGCTTCGGCGGTACCGGTCTCGGTACGTCGATCTGCAGGCAGCTGGTCGAACTGATGGGTGGCCGGATCGGCGCCCGCAGCACGCCGGGAGAGGGCAGCACCTTCCACTTCACGCTGCCGTTGGGGCCCGGCAGCGCGCCGGTCGTCGCGTTGCCGTCGCCGATGGCACTGCCGCCGATGCGGGTGCTGGTGGTCGATGACGTCGACCAGAACGTCGAACTGCTGGCGTCCCTGCTGGCGCGCGACGGACACGAGGTGACGCCATGCACCGAGGCGACCGAATCGGTGGTTCGGGCCGGCGCCGAACGTTTCGATCTCGTCCTGATGGACCTCCACATGCCCGGCATGAGCGGCCTCGACGCCACGCGTGCCATCCGCGCCGCCGAGCTGCGTACCGGCCGACCGCCGGTGCCGGTGATCGCGCTGACCGCCAGCGTGCTCGACGAGGATCGCGAGGCTGCGCGCGCGGCAGGCATGAACGGGTTCGCGACCAAACCGATCGATCTCGAAGCACTGCTGGTCGAGATCGCACGCGTGCTCGGCATACAGACCGCAAGCACGAAGGCCGGCGCCGATGACCGCGCCGATGACCCGGTGATCGACATGAAGCGCGCGCTTGCGCTGTGGCGAACCCGTGAGCGTGTCGAACGGGGCATGCAGCGGCTGCTCGACGAGAACGCCGGACTGACGCAGGAACTGGATCGTCTCGCCGCGCTGTCGGCGCGTGACGGGCTGCGTGCGCTGGCGCACCGCGTGCGGGGCGTGGCGGCCAATCTGGGGGCGGTGCAACTGGCTGCCACGCTGGCCGGCCTGGAAGACGCCGCGACAACGGAAGCGCCGCTGGCACTGACGGCGCGCATCGCCGAAGTCGGGGGCGCGCTGTCGGCCTTGCGCAGCGAAGTCGCCGGTTGGCAGGGTTCGGTCGAGCGGCCGGTGGCGAAAGAGGCGGCAGCACGATGCGACACGCAGGCCGTCCTGCATCACGCCGACACGCTGCTGAAGGCGCTGGAGCGGGGCGAGTTCGACGACCTCACGCTGGCGCGCCTGCTGGCCGCGGTCGGCGGCCATTCCGCAAGCACGCTGCTCGGTCCGCTTGCCGAAGCGATCGAGAACTTCGACGGAGCGCTCGCCATGACGCATCTGCGCACCTTGATCGCCCGCATGCAGGCGATGGACGCCACTCGGCTGCACGAGGCGGAGGCGTGAATGGACAGGCTTGAACAACTGATGAACGACGCACCCAGCGACGCTGGCGACGCGCGCAAGACCGTGCTCTGCGTCGACGACGAGCCATCGAATCTGCAGGTGCTCAAACAGATACTGCAGGGTGATTACCGTCTGCTGTTCGCGCGCGACGGCCGGCGGGCGATCGAACTGGCGCAGATCGAGCGGCCCGACCTCATCCTGCTCGACGTGATGATGCCGGACATGGACGGTTACGAGGTCTGCCGCACGCTGAAGGCGGACGAGCGACTGGCGCGCATGCCGGTCATCTTCGTCACCGCGCTGAGCGATGTCGAGGACGAGGCGCGCGGCCTGGAGCTCGGCGCCGTCGACTACATCTGCAAGCCGGTCAGTCCTGCCATCGTGCGTGCACGCGTACGCACCCATCTGTCGCTGGTCAGCGTGAGCGAACTGATCGAGACACGCCTGCAGGTGATACAGCGTCTAGGACTGGCCGCCGAGTACAAGGACAACGAAACCGGTCTGCACGTCATCAGGATGAGCCATTACGCATGCATTCTTGCGCGCGCCGCCGGCTGGAGCGAGCAGCGCGCTCAGGAACTGCTGCATGCGGCACCGATGCACGACATCGGCAAGATCGGCATTCCCGACCACATTCTGCGCAAGCCGGGCAAGTTCGACGACGCCGAGTGGGAAATCATGAAGAGCCACGTCGATATCGGCGTGCGCATCATCGGCGAGCACGACAGCGGCCTGCTCGCCGTGGCCCGGCGCATCGTCAGCGGGCACCACGAGAAGTGGGACGGTTCGGGCAATCCGCAAGGCCTGCGCGAGACCGCGATCCCGATCGAGGCGCGCATCGTTGCGGTCGCCGACGTGTTCGATGCGCTGACCTCGGAGCGGCCCTACAAGAAGGCATGGTCGGTCGAGGATGCCTGTGCGCTGCTGATCGAACAGAAGGGGCGTCACTTCGAGCCGCTGCTGGTCGACCTCTTCCTCGATTGCCTGCCGCAGGTGCTGGAAATCAAGCAGCGCTGGCCCGAACGAGTAGCGGACGCCGCTTGAGCGCGTTCAGCGCCTGAAGCGCCGCTTCACGTCGAGCACGCAGCCCGATCTGTCCTTGTTGCCGAGCGTGCCGCAGGCCGCCAGTTCCGCCTCGTAAGCCGCCGCCTCGTCGGGCTGCAGTGGCGTCATCGCCTCGCCCGGGAAAAGCTTGCGCGCCTGATCGAGTGTCGCTTCGTACTGCATCCTGCTGCGCGCAAGACAGTCGTCCTTGAGTTCGGCTACGACGCGCTCGCACTCGTGGTCAGTGCGTGAACGCTCGATGTCGGCGCGCCGCAGCGCGTCCGCATAGCCCCGGCGATCGGCGGCCAAGGCACTTGTGGAAAAGCCGGCGAGCAGCGAGCACAGCAGGAGCGGCAGAGCGTGGCGGAAGCAGGACACGAACATCGTCCGTCAGAAGGTCGGATGACGGATTCTATTCATCCCGCGCGCGCTTACCGTGGCGGAATGCTCTCTGCCGATGTCTGATTTGTGTCCATGCGTTAAGTCGCGGCACAGCTGCCGGACCCTAGCTGCGCAGCATCACCTCGCCGAACAGCCGCACCCGGTCGCCGACGCGCAGATTGCCCAGGTTCGGACGTACGACGGTACGCAGTTCGCCACTCTCCAGCATGATGCTGATGCTGTAGCGCCCGGGCGGTGCAGCGCCATCCTGCTTCGGCGCATCGGCCGAGTGCGGTTCCAGCGGCTGCTCGACCAGCGGCCACAACATGTCGATACGGACGATCTCGCCGTACGGGCTTTCGACGCCGTAGGACCATGGCGTGGCCGCCGCGATCATTGCCGCCTCGGCGGTACGGCTGTCCGCGATCGCGGCGGTGTCGGACGGGCGCGTGCACGCTCCGAGCAGCAGTCCGGACAGCACGACGAGGGTGATCGGCGCGGCGTGCATGGCGCTGTGCGTCTTACTTGCGCGCTTCGTCCAGCGCGTCCTTGGCCTTGTCGCCGGCGTTCTCGATCTTGTCGCCAGCCTGCTCGACCGCGTTGTCGAGTGCCTTGCCGGCGCGTTCGGCCGGTCCTTCCTGCTCGCAGGCGGCCAGCGCAACGGCAAAGACGGCGACGAGGGTGGCAGCTACGGTGCGATGGATGTTCATGTCGGGCTCCCTGTTGTGATGGTCGGCGCACGTGCGCCGCCCCAGCATCTTCTGCATCCGGCACTGAAAGTTCCGTCGGTGCGCCGCGCTGCAGCGTGTCAGGGCTGTCCTACATGCTGTCTGCCGGCGGCGGCGCGAACAGCGCCTGACCCATCCGGATACGCTCGCCGGTGCGGACCTGCGGCGCCAGCGCTGCGTGCGCCGGCAGCAGCACGATGATGGTCGAACCGTGCTCGAACCAGCCCATTTCCTCGCCCCGGCTGACGGTCGAATCGCAGCGCAGCCGGTGCGGCCCGGCGTAGCGCGCGTGCAGCGTCAGGTCGATGCAGTGCAGGCGCAGGCTGGCGACCAGGATGGCGGCCACCGGTACCATGACCAGCGGCGTGCCGTCGCGCAGCCGTGCCGTCAGCACTGCCCGCTCGTTGCGGCAGTAGAGCCGCTCGACGCGATCGAGCGCCGGCGGATTCACGTTCCAGGTATCGCCCGGAAAGTAGTGCACCTGCTCGACGCGGCAATCCGTCGGCGCGTGGAAGCGGTGGTACATCGACGCCGTGATGCGCAGTGTCACGTAGTGCCCGTCGCGCAGCTGCGCCGCCAGTGATTCGTCGCCCAGCAGCTCGCCCAGCGTGTAGCGCATGCCCTTGGCCTGCAGCAGCGTGTCGCCGTCGATGCGGCCGAGCGCGCCGACGATGGCGTCGCACGGGCTCACCAGCACCTCGGGCCGCGCGTCGAGCGGCCGGGCGCCGTCGCGCAGTTCGCGGACGAAGGCGTCGTGCAGGCTAGCGAAGCGCGTCTTCTTCGCCTCCGACAGATCGACGTCGCCGAAGGCCTTCCACAGCGCAATCGACGCGTCGCGCACCAGCGGCTGTTCGATCCGACTGAAACGCCCGAACCATCGCGTCAGTGCCGCGCGCGGGATGCGGTTGGTCAGCGCGAAGTTCAGTGCGTCGTTGGTCAGCAGGCGCTGGAACAGGGTGCGCGCAGTCACGGTTGCGTAACCTCGCGCTGATACATGTGCAACATATGAACGAGTCCCTTCCTCTCTATGTGGCCGGCGCTGCAGCGCTGGCGGCGCTGTTGCCGCGGCTGCACCGCCGGCTCCAGCTTTCGCGGGCCAAGCACCGCTCGCTCGCCGGACATTCGAAAATGTCGCGGCGGGTGGCGAAGCTGCTGCCCTTCTATGAATTCGACGAAACGGGTTTCTACGTCGCTGACGGCGCGCCGGACGACGTGGCGGCCCGCCGTCGCAACGGCTTCGAGGCACTGGCCGCGCTGTACGCGCAGCGTTTCGCGCGTACCCGGGCGCTGACCGACGACACGCAGTCCATGGTGTCGGACATGCAGTTCACCGGCAGCTACCGAGTGCCCTTCCAGTTCAGCCGCCATGTGCGCAGCCATCTGAAGGCCGGTTCCTTCGTCCAGTCGTCGGCCGGCGTCACGCTGACCGACCTCGACGGCAATGTGTTCTACGACCTCGCCGGTTCCTACGGCGTGAACGTGTTCGGCTACGACTTCTACAAGGGCTGCATGGCACGCGGCGCGGCGGCGGTCGAGGCGCTCGGCCCGGTACTCGGCGCCTACCATCCGCTGCTGGCCGACAACGTGCGGCGCCTGTGCGCGATCTCGGGCATGGAAGAGGTGTCCTTTCACATGTCCGGTACCGAGGCCGTGATGCAGGCGGTACGGCTGGCGCGCTATCACACCGGCCGCAGCCACCTCGTGCGCTTCTGTGGCGCCTACCACGGCTGGTGGGGCGACGTGCAGCCGGGCGTCGGCAATCCGACCGCGGTCGAGCACACCTATACGCTGAAGGACATGCACGAAGACACGCTGCGCGTGCTGCGCAGCCGGCGCGACATCGCCTGCGTGCTGGTCAATCCGCTGCAGGCGCTGCACCCGAACGCCGGCGCGCCGGGCGACTCGTCGCTGGTCGATGGCGGCCGTCGCGCCGGCTACGACCGTGCGGCTTATACCGCCTGGCTGCAGCAGTTGCGCGAGGTGTGCACGGCGCGCGGCATCGTGCTCATTTTCGACGAGGTGTTCCTCGGCTTCAGGCTGGCCAAAGGCGGTGCGCAGGACTACTTTGGCGTACGCGCCGATCTGGTCACCTACGGCAAGACGCTGGGCGGCGGCTACCCGGTCGGCGTCGTCTGCGGCCCGCACCGGTTGATGAAGCGCTACCGCGACGACCGGCCGGCCGACATCTGCTTCGCGCGGGGCACCTTCAATTCGCATCCGCACGTGATGGCGGCGATGAACGAATTCCTGAAGCTGCTCGACACACCCGGGATCGAGGCGATCTACCGCGACGCCGAGGCGGTCTGGAGCGCGCGCGCCGAGCGACTGAACGAGCGCCTGCGCAGCGAAGGACTGCCGGTGCGTGTGGTGCACATGCAGTCGATCTGGACGGTGACCTACACCGTGCCGTCGCGCTACAACTGGATGCTGCAGTACTACCTGCGCGCCGAGGGCCTGGCGCTGAGCTGGGTCGGCACCGGCCGCTTCATTTTCAGCCTGAACTACGGCGAGGCCGACTTCGACGCGGTCTGCGAGCGCTTCGTCGCAGCGGCGAAAAAGATGGAAGCCGACGGCTGGTGGTGGACGCCGCCCGGCGCCAGCAACAAGGGCATACGCCGACGCATCCTGCGCGAGATGCTGACGCGGAAGCGCTGAACCGGACCGGGACCGGCTCGCTCCCGGTCCGGTGCAACCTTGCAGGGCGCACACGCTCCTGACCGCGCAGATGAAAACGGGGAAGGGCGCCGCCCTTCCCCGTATCCGATCGAACAGAAAGTCCGCGCGCAATTCAGGCCTTCGCTGCGTGCTGCGCGTGCATCGGATCGATCAGTTCGCCGCGCAGCAGCGCAAGCGGTGCGCGGTGATAGAGCTTCACGTCGTGGAAGGGATCGGTGGCGATCTTGGTCGCCCACACCAGACCGGTCTGCACGCCCTGCAGGTGGAACAGGTGCAGCGTGCGGAAGATGAGGCCGCCGATGCCGATGGCGATCCAGGTGACCGACATGTTGTACAGGAAGCCGCGCGCGTCGGTATGCGCCTCGAACAGCCCGAACAGCGTCGGGTCGATGTAGAGGGCCAGCGGCGACGACGCCCAGATTGCCATCAGCACCACCTTGCGACGCAGGTTGTAGCCGACCTTGATGTCTTCCTTGTGCTCGTGCGTCGCCTGATTGACGTGGTCGTAGCCCTTGGGCTCGAAGAAGAAGTGGCCGGCCTGACGCGACACCATGGCCACGCCCCAGCTCAGCAGTGCGGCGATCACCGGGTCGACGAAGAGCATCACGTAGGCGCACAGAAAGCTCAGCGCGCTGAGCAGATGCAATGCCTGGTTGATGCGGCTGTGGTGGTAGTAGCGATGATCGTCCCAGCGCTGGGTGCGCAGTTCTTCGAAAAAGGAATGCATGTAAGTCCTCCTGTGAGTGTGGCAAGACTAGGAAGACAGGGTTACGGCCGGAATGCAGTTCGTCTAAGAATTGGTGACAGATACGCAGTGCGTTACGGAGGCATCGCGCGTAGTGAAAGCTTCACCGAAGCTTCACGAAAGCCGGCGGCGTCGCTGCCGATAGGCACTCGGGTCCATGAATACAACAGACAGACATGCACACCTCTTCCGACAAGCTGAACCAGACCGCGCTGCGCGCACTGATCGATGGCCGCGCGCTGGGCATGGTATTCCAGCCCATCGTCCGCCTCGATGACGCCGCCGTCGTGGCGCACGAAGCACTGGTGCGCGGCCCCGAAGGCGGCGCGCTGCACCTGCCGGCGGTGCTGTTCGCCACGGCGCGCGCCATAGGGCTCGAAGCCGAACTCGAAATCGCCTGCGTCGAAGCAGCGGTACACCAGTTCGATCCGGCGACGCCGGGCCAGCTCTATGTCAATTGCAGCGCCGGCACCATCCGTCATCTCGGCTCGGAGGGCTGCGTCGGCCTGCTGTCGCTGCTGGCCGGGCACGCGCTGTCGCCGTCGCGCCTGGTGCTGGAACTGACCGAGCACGAACGGGTGACCGACGTCGATTCGCTGCGCATCAGCCAGGCGCGGCTGTCGGCGCTGGGCATCGTCGTCGCGCTGGACGACTTCGGCGACGGTCGTTCCAGCCTGCGTCTGTGGGCCGAACTGGCACCGCCACGGGTGAAGCTGGACCGCTATTTCACGCACGGCATCCATACCGACAGCCGGCGCGTCGAGGCGGTGCGTGCCGCCGTGCAGCTGGCGCGCTCCTTCGGTGCCGAACTGGTGGCCGAGGGCATCGAACACGAAGCCGAACTGGCGGTGCTGCGCGATCTCGGTGTGCATTTCGGCCAGGGCTATCTGCTCGGGCGGCCGCAGGGGCAGACGGTCAGTCACATGCAACCGGCGGTGATCGCGCTGATGCGGTCGCGGCAGATCGCGGTGCTGCCCGATACGCCGCATCGCGACATGAGCACCGGCACGGTGAGCCGGCTGGCGATCTCGGCGCCTGCGGTCGAGCCGGATACGCCCAATCTGACGGTGGTGCAGGTGTTTGCCGATCACCCCGAACTGCTGGCGCTGCCGGTGCTGGAGCAGGGCATCCCGGTCGGGCTGATCAACCGGCGCAGTTTCATGGACCTGTACACCCAGCCCTATCACAAGGAGGTCTACGGCAAGCGGCCCTGCGCACTGTTCATGAATCCGAACCCGCTACGGGTCGAGCGCAGCACGCCGCTGGAATCGATGAGCACCGTGCTGGCCGGCGAGGATCAGCGCTATCTGTACGACGGCTTCGTCGTCACCGAGCATGGCCGCTACGTCGGCGTGGCCACCGGCGAAAGCCTGGTGCGCGCGGTGACCGAAATGCGCATCGAAGCGGCGCGGCACGCCAATCCGCTCACCTTCCTGCCGGGCAACATTCCGATCACCGAGCATCTGCAAAGGCTGATGGCGGGCCGGGCGAATTACGCGGCGTCCTACTTCGACCTGAACAACTTCAAGCCTTTCAACGACCTCTACGGCTATTACCGCGGCGACGAAATGATCAAGCTCGCGGCGCGCAGCATCCAGCATGAGGCGGATCCGCTGCGCGATTTCGTCGGCCACGTCGGTGGCGACGACTTCATCGTGCTGTTCCAGAGCGAGGACTGGCAGGCGCGCTGCGAGCGCATCATCGCCCGCTTCAATGCAGAGGCGCGCGGCCTGTTCAATGCAGAGGAACTGGCCAGCGGTCACATGGAGGGTGAGGATCGCAAGGGCAACCGCACGCGCTTTCCGCTCACCACGCTGTGTGCCGGCGTGGTGCTGGGGCAGGGCGGCGGCTTCCGTACTGCCGAGGAGGTCGCTTCGGCCGCAGCCAGCGCGAAACGGCAGGCCAAGGCCAGCGGCGGCGGCCTGCACGTGCAGACCGCCGGTTGCAGCGCCAATGACGCAGCGCCGGAGGAGTCTGTGCTCGACGTGGCGTGAAACCGTCAGGCGCTCAGAACAGCTCGTCCTTGCGCAGGTAACGCCACTTGCCGACCGGCAGGTCGGCCAGCGGGATGCGGCCAATTCGCACGCGCTTGAGCGCGACGACTTCGAGGCCGACCAGTTCGCACATGCGGCGGATCTGGCGCTTCTTGCCCTCGCGCAGCACGAAGCGCAGCTGTTCCTCGTTCTGCCAGCTTACCTTGGCCGGCTTCAGTGCCTCGCCGTCCAGCTCCAGCCCATGGTTCAGCAGCTTCAGCGATTCCTCGGGGAAATCCTCGGACAGCGCGCCGCGGCCGAAGGGCTTGGTCGCCCTGACGCGGACCAGGTACTCCTTCTCTATGGTCGAGTCCTCGCCGATCAGCTGGCGCGCGACGCGACCGTCCTGGGTGAGCACCAGAAGACCGTGCGAATCGATGTCGAGACGACCGGCCGGCGCCAGGCCACGCAGATGGTTGCGATTGAACTTCAGACCGGAACGGTCGCCGGCCCACTGGTTCTCGGGCAGGAAGAGCACGCTGGCCGGCTCGTGGCCGTCCTCGGCCTGACCGCTCACATAGCCGACCGGCTTGTGCATCAGCACGGTCACGCGCAGTGCCTGATCGGCGCGCGCCTGCTTGTGCACCTCGACCTTCTGATGCGGCAGCACGCGTTGGCCCAGCAGCGCCACCTCGCCATCGACGGTGACCCAGCCGCGGGCGATCCAGTCGTCCGCCTCGCGGCGCGACGCGGCACCACGGTCGGCCAGCCAGCGCGACACGCGGATGCCGTCCTTCGCGTCGTCGCCGTCCTCGCCCTTTTCGGCCTGCACGCGGCCCAGCTTGTCGGTGTCACGTTCGTCCCAGGCCTTGGCCGGACGCACCGGCGCCGCCTTGGGCGGACGCGGCTTGAAATCGGCTCCGGCGCGCGCGGGGCGGCTGTCGCCTTCGCCGCGACGCGGCGGGCGGTCACCGAATTCCTTGCGCGGCGGACGTTCGCTGGAACTTCCGCCTGATTCGCTGCGCGCCAGGCGTTCGCGGTTTTCCCAAGGCTTGCGCTCGCCGGCTTCGGCGCGTGCCGGGCGCGCGTCGCGATCCGGGCGGGGTGTCCATTCGCGCTTTTCGCCGGTCGGGCGCGGCGGGCGGTCACCGAATTCCTTGCGCGGCGGACGTTCGCCGACATTCCCACCCGACTCGCTGCGGGCGGGGCGTTCGCGGTTCTCCCAGGGCTTGCGCTCGCCGGATTCGGCGCGCGGCGGGCGCGCGTCGCGATCCGGGCGGGGTGTCCATTCGCGCTTTTCGCCGGTCGGGCGCGGCGGGCGGTCACCGAATTCCTTGCGCGGCGGACGTTCGCCGACATTCCCACCCGACTCGCTGCGGGCGGGGCGTTCGCGGTTCTCCCAGGGCTTGCGCTCGCCGGATTCGGCGCGCGGCGGGCGCGCGTCGCGATCCGGGCGGGGTGTCCATTCGCGCTTTTCGCCGGTCGGGCGCGGCGGGCGGTCGCCATCCGGACGCGCGGTGCGCGGCTTGCGCGCTGGAGCGTCCTTGGCGGCGGGTTTGGCATAGGATTTTGCGGCCGGTGCGACCTGCGTCGTATTGCGGCTCAGCGTGCGCGACTTGGCCGTGCTGTTACGCACCGGCTTGCGGGCCGGATCGCGGTCGGTCGGCGTGTTGTCGTCGGATTTGCGCGGCAAACCCAGTTTGGTGCGGGTGGTCATCGGCATGAAAACATTCTGTGGACCCGACAGCATAGCGGGGTCTTGAAATGCCGGGGGGAAGTCTCCATATCCCGCCGTTGTCATTCCACCCCACGTCTACTGATTCGGAGTTGTCATGTCGGACACCGCAACCGCCCAGACCATGAATTTCCAGGCCGAGGTGAAGCAGCTGCTGCACCTGATGATCCACTCGCTGTACAGCAATCGCGACATCTTCCTGCGCGAACTGGTGAGCAACGCGTCGGACGCCTGCGACAAGCTGCGCTTCGAAGCCATCGCCAACCCGGCATTGTTCGAATCCGATGCCGACCTGAAGATCCGCGTCGCCTACGACAAGGCGGCGCGCACGATCACCATCACCGACAACGGTATCGGCATGTCGCGCGAGGATGCGATTTCGCATCTGGGCACCATCGCCCGCAGCGGCACCAAGGAGTTCTTCTCCAGCCTGACCGGCGACCAGAAGAAGGACGCCAACCTGATCGGTCAGTTCGGCGTCGGTTTCTACTCCGCCTTCATCGTCGCCGACACCGTCACCGTGAACACCCGCCGCGCCGGTCTGCCGGCCGACCAGGGCGTACGCTGGTCCTGCTCGATGACCGGCGATACCGCCGGCGAGTATTCGGTGGAATCCATCACCAAGGCCGACCGTGGCACCGAAATCGTGCTGCACCTGCGCGAGGACCAGGACGAACTGCTGTCCGGCTTCAAACTGCGCTCCATCATCCGCGAGTATTCCGACCACATTCTGCAGCCGGTGGTGATGAAGAAGGAGGAGTGGAAGGACGTCGATGGCGAACACAAGCAGGTCGTGACCGAAGAGGACGAAACGGTCAACCAGGCCAGCGCGCTGTGGACCCGCTCGAAGTCGGACATCAGCGACGAGCAGTACGTCGAGTTCTACAAGCATGTCGCCCATGACTTCAGCGATCCGCTGGCGTGGACCCACACCCGCGTCGAGGGCCGTCACGAGTACACGCAGCTGCTCTACATCCCGTCGCGCGCACCGTTCGACATGTGGGACCGCAACGCCAGTCACGGCCTGAAGCTCTACGTGCGCCGCGTGTTCATCATGGACGACGCCGAGAAGCTGCTGCCGGCCTATCTGCGCTTCGTGCGTGGCGTGGTGGATTCGGCAGATCTGCCGCTCAACGTGTCGCGCGAAATCCTGCAGGAAAGCCGCGACATCGACACCATCCGCTCCGGCTGCACGAAAAAGATCCTGTCGGTGCTGGAGGACCTCGCCGAGAACCAGAAGGACAAGTACGCCACCTTCTGGAAGGAGTTCGGTCGCGCGCTGAAGGAAGGCGTGGGCGAAGATCAGGCCAACCGCGAAAAGGTCGCCGGACTGCTGCGCTTCGCCTCGACCCATCTCGATACCGAGGAACAATCGGTGTCCTTCGCCGACTACATCGGCCGCATGAAGGAAGGCCAGGACAAGATCTATTACGTCACCGCCGAAACCTTCAAGGCGGCCAAGAACAGCCCCCACCTCGAGGTATTCCGGAAGAAGGGCATCGAGGTGCTGCTGCTGTCCGACCGCATCGACGAGTGGGTGGTCGGCAACATGACCGACTTCGACGGCAAGCAGCTGGTGTCGGTCGCCAAGGGCGGCCTCGACCTCGGTGCGCTGGCCGACGAGGAGGAGAAGAAGGCGCTGGAGCGCGACGAAGGCGAATTCAAGCCGCTGGTCGACAAGCTGCAGGCCAGTCTGGTCGAGCGGGTGAAGGAAGTGCGCATCACGCACCGCCTGACCGAGTCGCCGGCCTGCCTGGTGTCGGACGAATTCGACATCGGCGGCAACCTGGCCCGCATCCTGAAGTCGGCCGGGCAGGAAGCGCCGCTGTCCAAACCCATCCTCGAAATCAATCCGCAGCACCCGGTGGTGCAGCGGCTGCGCGGTGAAGAAGCGCACTTCGATGACTGGGCGGGCGTGCTGTTCGATCAGGCCCTGCTGGCCGAAGGTGGCGCGCTCGAAGATCCGGCCAGCTTCGTGCGCCGGATGAACCAGCTCATGCTGGCGATGAGCGGCAGCGCAGCGGCTGCCTGATCGACCCCGGGCCGGCGCGCTCGCGCCGGCCTTCTTCAGCTCACGCCCATCATCTGCGCGAAGCTGTGTGGCGAGGCCTGCTGTACCCGCAGCAGCGCCTCGAATTCCGCAGCTGGCAGCGGCTTCGCGAACAGGTAACCCTGCGCGTAATCGCAGCCCAGCGCGTCCAAAATGTCACGCTGCGTCACCGTTTCCACACCTTCTGCCACCACCTTGATGCCCAGCTTGTGCGCCAGCAGCACGATGGCTTCCGGCAGAGCCGTGCCGGACGGATCCACGGTCATGTTGCGGACGAAGGACTGGTCGATCTTCAGATAGTCCATGTCGAACTTGGTCAGATAGGACAACGCCGAGTAGCCGGTGCCGAAATCGTCGATCGAAATCTGCATGCCTGCCTCGCGGAATTTCTGCAGTTGTCGCGACACGCTGCTGCTGGCGTCGAGCAGCAGGCTTTCGGTGATTTCGATCACCACGCTGTCGCCCGGCAGGCCGAGCGCTTCGATATGGGCCACCCAGTTGGCGTGGCCCTCGCTGCGCGCGAACTGGGCCGGTGACATGTTCACGCCCATCTGCAGATCCGGGGCGTAGCGCGCACGCCAGTGCAGCAGCTGGCGGGTCGCCTCGCGGAACACGCGGTCGCCGATCGGCACGATGAGGCCGGTTTCCTCGGCAAGCGGGATGAAATCGGCCGGACTGACCAGGCCGCGCTCCGGATGCATCCAGCGCAGCAGTGCCTCGGCCTTGTGGATGCGCCCGCTGCTCAGGCTGATGATGGGCTGGTAGTGCAGCACGAACTGGTCGTTGTCGACCGCGGTGCGCAGGTCCTGCACCAGTTGCTGGCGCTTCAGCGCCGCCTCCTGCATCGAACTGACGAAGTAGTTGAAGCGGTCGCGCCCGGCGTCCTTGGCGCCGTACATCGCCTGGTCGGCGTTGCGGATCAGGCTGTCGGCGTCGGTGCCATCCTGCGGGTAGACGGTGATGCCGATGCTGGCCGACAGGTGGGCATGAGCGTGGCCCAGTTCGAACGGTGCCTGCAGCGCACGCAGCACGTCGCCGGCGATGCGTTCGGTCCCCGCAGCGTCGTCCTGTTCCGACAGGATGACGGTGAACTCGTCGCCGCCCAGCCGCGCCACCGTGTCGGACTCGCGCACGCAAGCTGTGATGCGGCGCGCGGCCTCGATCAGCACGAGGTCCCCGGTCTGGTGGCCGAAGGCGTCATTCACGTCCTTGAAGCGATCGAGGTCGATGAACATCAGCACCATCGGACGACCGCTGCGGTGCGACTTGCGCAGTTCCTGCTCCAGCCGGTCGCGGAACATGCGGCGGTTCGGCAACTGGGTCAGCACGTCGTAGTTGGCCTGTGTCCAGATCAGTTCCTCGGTGCGCTTCTGCTCCGTGATGTCGCGGATGAAGGCGCTGAATTCGTAAGTGCCGCGATGCATATTGGCGGAGATCGTCAGTTCGATCGGAATGTCATGGCCGACACGGTGACGGCCGCTGATCTGGATGCGCTTGTTCAGCACCGGTCCCTGGCCAACCGCCAGGAAGTGCTTCAGGCCCCGCACATGGGCGTCGCGGAACTCCGGAGGAATGATCACGTCGTGCATAGGCCGGCCCAGCACCTCGGTCCGCGACCAGCCGAATATCCGCTCGGCCTGCGGGTTCCAGCCGGTGATCAGGCCGTCGGCGTTCATCTGCACCACGGCATCAAGGGCCGACTCGATGATGGCGCGCATGCGCGCCTCGTCCTCCTCGCGCGCCGCCATCAATCCGGTGAGGCCGTCGGCCATTTCGTTGAAGCTGGCGGCGACCTGCGCCAGTTCGTCCTGGCTGTCCGGGCGGATGCGCACCTTCAGGTCGCCACCAGCCAGTGCGTGTGCCGAGGCCGCAAGGCCGGCTACGGTGCGGGTGATCGCGAAATAGCCGCCGATGGTGCAGTAGGCCGCCGCGGCCAGCAGCGCGAACGCTACGCCGAGTATCGTGTAGAGCGCGCGGTCGAGCCGGTCGATACGCTGGCGGATCAGATCTTCGGCGGTCGGCAGCAGCGACTGCTCGATCTGCCGATAGATGCGGTCGATGGCCGCCGTCGTGCCGTCGTAGAACACCTGCGGTGACAGCGCGGTCTGTCCGGAGGACGCCAGCAACTGCGTCTCGACCTGACGCACGATGCTGCCCAGCGAGTCGGCGATATCCACCGCCGACCTCGATACCGTCTCTTGCAGCGACGGGTTGTAGCGGCCGGTCTTCTCGATGTTGTAACTGGCGCTCTTGCGCGCGGCATCGAGTTCGGCGACCAGCGCCGACATTTCGATCACCTGTTGCGTCGTGGCCGACCCGGCAGCGAGGATGACGGTGCCGAATGCGCGTACCCGTCCCAGTCGCTCTATGGTCGCCGGCAGCTTGTTCACGCTGCTGTCGATCAGATAGTAGGAGGCCGCTTCCGGGTCCAGCGTGAGCAGATACCGGTCGGCGACGTCGGCCTCGAAGTTCAGCAGGTGCTCGATCAGGCGGGTGTGCACCTCGAAATTGATCTCAGGTGACCAGCCCCGTCCCTGGATGCGCAGACGTTCCCACTCGGTGCGGATTTCGAAGAAATCGCGGCTGGTGATCAGATCGCGCGGCAGCTCCTGCACCAGCGTGTCGAAGGCGGCGGTGACCTGCGCCTCGCGTGCCTCGCGCTCCGGCTGCATCGCGACGACGCCTCCCAGTTCGCCGGCGGCCAGGCCGCGATGCTTCTGCAGCACCTGCACAGCGTGAGTCAGCGTGCGGATGCGCGCGATGCCTTCCAGTTCATGCCGGGCCGCGCGGATGTCGGCGCTCAGACTGGTGTAGAGGTTGTAGACGACGACCACGAAGGCGAACAGCACCATGGACCCCAGCACCGCGAACTTGCGGGGGTAGTTCAGCCTGTTCATCAACCGGATGGCGGGACTGAAAAGTGTGCGGATGCCGCTTGCCATTGTTCTCTGATGCCTGCCTTGCTGCGTACTTGGGGTGGGGTTTGCCGACGGGTGCAGGCGACGCCGTCCGCAGGGTGCCGGGTGTGATCAGGTCTTGAAGGCCTGTACCGCGGCTTGCAGCGTCTGTGCCGCGCTCGCCACTTCGTTGCCCTGCCGGGCGGTTTCCTGCGCGCCGTGTGCGCTTTCTTCCGACAGTGCGAACAGCACGTCGTTGTTGCGCACGATTTCGCTCACCGCCGCGTTCTGCACGCTGAGGCTGCTGCTGATCGTGGCCGACTTGCCCGACAGTTCGAGCAGACGCTGCAGGATGTCGTCGAACTCGCTGACCGCGGCAGCCGTGTTCTGCGTGGCGCCATTCACTTCCTCGCTCGAACTGCGGACCAGCGCGATCGTCTGTTCGGCGTCGTCGCGGATGCGCACCACCAGCTGGCTGATGTCGTTTGCCGACGCCTGGCTGCGCTGCGCAAGCTTGCGCACCTCGTCGGCCACGACCGCAAAGCCGCGACCCTGTTCGCCGGCGCGGGCGGCCTCGATAGCGGCGTTCAGCGCCAGCAGGTTGGTCTGGTCGGACAGTTCCTTGATCAGTTCGTTGATGCGGTTGATCGCACGCGAGTCCTCGACCAATTGCTCGATCACGGTGAGCGAGCTGGCCATCTTGTCGGAGGCGGCATGGACGCTGGTCAGCGACGCCTGCAGCGTGGTCTTGCCCGCCTGCGATGCTTCGCCGGCACTGCGCGCCAGTTCGCTCGCCTCATGCGACAGCGACTCGACCTCGCGGATATTGCCGCTCATCTGTTCGATCGCGCTGCCGACAGCGCGGATCGAATCGAGCTGACGCGTACCATTCTCGCGTGCGGCACCGGAGAAGGTGGACAGGTCCACCGCGGCACTGGTCAGCGTGCCCGACAGCCCTTGCACACGCTCGACCAGTTGCTTCACCGCCTTGCGGGCAGCGTTGTACTCGTAGCACAGCCAGGCGAAATCGTCCTTGCCGTCTAGGCTCAGCTTGCAGTCGAGGTGGCCCTTGGCCAGCGCATTGAGGCCGCCGACGATCACTTCGGCGCGCTGGCCGTAGAAGCGGCCGATCATCGCACCGGTTACTGCGCCGCCGATCAGCAGCAGCAGCGAAGCACCGATCTGCAGCGGCCAGTTCTCCCAGCCAGAGGCGACGTTCAGCACGACGCAGCAGACCAGCGCCGACGAGGCGCCGAACAGTGCAAAGGCTTTGCGCACACTCAGATTCTTCAACATGGCTCCTCCGGCGGGCGTGTGTGTTGTGTGTTGCCCGGGTGCCGCGGCTACCCGTCTTGCAGGGTAACGGGTGCATTTCCCGGTTTCTTGAGCCGGCGCGGTCGCGTTGCGGGACGAAAAAAAGTCCGCGGGCGGCGGGCGCCGCGCGCGGACAACCGGGATCGCACCGGAGGAGTGTCAGTCGTTGCTGCTGCCCATGAAGCCGAACAACTGCAGCAGCGAAGTGAAGAGGTTGAAGATCGACACGAACAGGCCAGTGGTGGCCATCACGTAGTTCGTTTCGCCGCCGCGCACGATGCGCTGCGTCTCGAAGGCGATCATGCCGGCCATCAGCAGCACCACTGCAGCGGACACGGTCAGCGACAGCGCCGGGATCTGGAAGAACATGGCGCCCAGACCGGCCAGCACCGCCACCACCATGCCGATGAACAGGAAGCTGCCCATGCCCGACAGGTCGCGCTTCGTCACCGTCGCCCAGCCGGACATCGCGAGGAAGACGCCCGCGGTGGCGCCGAGCGCCAGCGTGATGGTCTGGCTGCCGCCGGGCAGGCTCATCACTGCATTCAGCAGCGGGCCGATGGTGTAGCCCATGAAGCCGGTCAGCGCGAAGGTGAGCAGCACGCCTGCGCCGCTGTCGCGGAACTTGTTGACTGCGAACAGCAGGCCGAAGTAGCCGGCCAGCGTCAGCAGAATGCCCGGTGCAGGCCAGCGCGCCGCGATGGCGACGTAGGCGATCAGGGCGCTGAACGCCAGATTCATGCCAAGCAGCATATAGGTATTGCGCAGCACCTTGCGGCCGGCGCCGTCGATGACGACTGCGTCGGCGACCTCGGCGCGCAGGCCGAGCGGGGTGGTACGGGGATATCGATGTTCCATGTCTGTATTACTCCATTCGTTGAAAGCGTTGAAACGGATGCGCCTGATCGTGCGGGCTCATTCGGTCTGGAAATTCAGTGTCCGGGCGGATGGCTGCTGCCGGGCGCGGCGCACGGTGCGCAGCAGGCGCTGCGCAGCGCGGGCGAGGGCGGCGTCGAGCGCACCTCGCCAGTCGCGTGACCGGGCGCTGACCACCACCGGTTCGCTGCCTATCATCTGCAGTTCGACGCGCACCTCCTTGTCGACGCCACCGCGCGGACCATTGGTGTCGTCGAGCTTCACCTTCGCTCTCGGCACGCGCCAGGCGAGTCGCCGCAGCACGAAGCGCAGCCGGTTCTCGGCCACGCTGCGCAGGGCACTGACTTCCGGATTCCGTGATTCGACGATGACTTCCATGGCGGACCTCCTGTGTGGGATGGAAGCGCCACTTTACGCGCGTGTGCGTTTCCTAAAAATAGATGTTTGTAGTAGCTTTACTTCGTAAATTACGAAGTCAAAGGCATCCATGCTGAACTACCGCCACCTCTATTACTTCTGGGTCGCCACCAAGGAGGGCGGCATCGCCCGTGCAGCCGAGCGGCTGGACATGGCGGTGCAGACGGTGAGCACACAGATCCGCGAACTGGAGCGGGCGCTCGGTCACGCGCTGTTCAAGCCGTCCGGCCGCACCGTGGAGCTGACCCCGGCCGGCAGCGCGGCGCTGCGTCTGGCGGAACAGATCTTCCAGCTCGGCGAGCAACTGCCGCTGGCGGTGCGCGAAGCGGCTCAGGCGCAGGGCGTGCGTCTGTCGGTGGGCATTTCCGACGGCCTGCCAAAACCGGCGGCGCGCCATCTGCTGGCGCCTGCTACCGATACGCCGGGTCTGCACCTGATCTGCGTCGAGGGCAAGTTCGATGAGTTACTGGCCGATCTCGCCCTGCACAAGCTCGACGTCGTTCTCGCCGACCGCCCGGCACCGGCCAATCCGAATCTGCGCGTCTACAGTCACGCGGTCGGTGACGCGGCGCTGGCCTGGTACGCGCCGGCCGCACTAGCGACACAGTCCGGAGAGGGCTTTCCGGCCTGCCTCGACCGCATGCCGCTGCTGCTGCCGACGCGTCACTCGGCAGTGCGCGCGCGCATCGACGACTGGTTCGAACGCAAGGGGCTGCATCCGCACGTCGCCGGCGAATTCGAGGACAGTGCGCTGCTCGCCACCTTCGGCGAAAGCGGGCTCGGCGCTTTTCCGGCGACCGAGTGGTCACACGAGGAATTCACGCACCACCGCCAGTTGCAGCTGCTCGGCCGCTGTACCGAAGTGGTCGAACACTTCTACGCGATCTCCGCCGAACGGCGTGTACAGCATCCGCTGGTGCAGAAGCTGCTGGCGGGGCACTGACGCGACCCGATAGACCGGCTCAGTGCGTCGTCACGGCGACCCGTTCGGACGCGGTTACGCCGACGATCCAGCCCTCGACCGGATCAATGTGCAGCGGCAGGCCGTAGCCGGCATCGCGTCGCATCCACGCCCACGCGGCCTCGACCAGACAGAGCACGCAATCGAGCGTATCGCCGGTACCGTCGGTGGTCATCGCCTCGAGCAGCGGCGCATCGTCACAGCTGAGCGGCACGCCCAGCGGATGCTGACCACGCAGCAGCGCCTCGACCAGAAGCATGCGGTTGGCCAGGCGCTCGCGTGTCTGGCCGGTGGCGGCTTCGCTCTTGTACGAGCCGGCGACGATTCTGCGCGCCAGCCAGCCCGGATAGGCCTCCAGTGCGATGCGACGGGCGTCGCCACCGTGCATGCCGGGGATGTGGACACCGGCGGCGAGCAGTCGGCGCGCGCCCTCCTGGAACATCCACCCGACCGGTGGATTGACGAACTTGAGCGGGCTGTGCGATCCGGCAGGACGGTCGGTCACGCGGTGCGGATACTTCTGGCCCGCCGGGCGCTGCGCACGTTCGGCGTCGGCCAGGTTCTTGAATTCGCTGCGCGAAAGCGCCGTGACGGCCTGCACCATGCCGGCCCAGTCGGTCGGCCAGCCGTGCTCGAGCACCGATTCGCGCGGCAGGCCGAAAGGAAAGTCGAAAGCCCCGAGCCACGGGCCCGGGCGATTCAGGAACGCCTCGAATCCGTCCCAGGACGGAAAGCGCTCGATGCCCTCGAGGACCAGCCCGCGATCTGCCACCACCGTGCCGCGGGCGACGGTGATCGGCTTGCGGGCCGAGGGCGACGACGTGAAATCGATGCCGTACAGCGTGCTCATGGGCGCAGCATACGCCCGAAGGGCGAAATTCTGACTATCGGCGGTCTGCCCCTATGTTGCGCCGCAGCGCGATGAGCCCCAGGCCTGCAGCCAGCAGCAGGGCGGCCGACGGCTCCGGCACGGTGCTTGCGATCGACAGCGGAGGTACGCCATCGCCGCCCGAATTCTGGCTGATGCCGCCCGAAGCGTCGCCGTCCCGCCCCAGCTGGACGGAACCGCCCTGGGGGGAAGGCCGCGGGCCGGGCAGGCCGCCTCCGGCGGACAGCGTCAGCGTTGCGCCACCCGCCCCATTGAGCGGAAGGGTGGGCAGCGGACCATTTCCGGTCAGTGACGACGGGTGGGTAGGTGACGCGGGGCGCGGCGTCGGGGCGATGCTATCGATTGGGCCGCCTAGGCGCACTGTCGAATCGGAGTCGATGTCGATATGCGGTGCGACGAGCACGATTTCGGGGGCTTCCAGGGTCGAGCGCAGCAGCGTCAGGCTGCCGGATGCCTCCAGCACGAGTTTGACCGGATCCGCGACCACGGCGTCGCTGAGGGAAAGGTTTCCGGCACACGACAGGTGGCCGAAGGTCGCGGACAAGGCGCTCAGCTCGCCGCTGCAGGACACGTTTCCCGCGATGGACGTGGCGTGTGCGACCGGGTTGAGCAGAACTGCGCCAATCAGCAAGGCAATGGCAAACGGCGTGCGCATCGGATGAGCTCCTCGGGACGTCTGTCGGCAGGCGACGGTAGGTGTGCCGTCATCTTTACGCATATGTCCTGTCCTCTGCCATCGTCCGAAGGGGCGATCATGCAGTTCGGGTGATGTTCCCGATCTGTCTGCTGTTTTCCGTGTTGCCGGTGGGCCACGCAGCCCGTCGGGCCTGCGTGGCGTCAAGCAATGTCGATCAGGCGCGACGGCGGGCGGCGAAGCCGATCATGCCCAGGCCGGCCAGCAGCAGGGCGTAGGTTTCGGGTTCCGGTACGGCGGCGGCGAAGGCGGTGACGCCCGGGCTGGCCACGGCACCGCTGAGCGACACGTAGGAACCTTCGGCGTCGCCGACCGACGACAGCACCCATTGCGTTGCGTCGTTCGCGCCGAGCGCAGCAGCCGATGTGGCACGGCCGCTGACGCCCTGGGTGCGCGGGCCACCGGCCGCGCTGTTGTCGCCGTAAGTCAGGCGGTCGACCAGCGAACCCGAGGCGTCGAACAGGTTCAGCTCGTCGGCGCGGCCGATGTTGTTGGTGTAGCCGCCCAGCACCTTGACGCCAGCACCGAGGTTCCAGTCGAGGCGGAAGGTGTCGGCATCGATTTCCGTGATGACCACCGATTCGCCTGCGCCGACCAGACCGAAGCCGCTCAGGTCGAACACGCCCGGCAGACGGCTGTCGTCGTCGTAGCTCCAGCCGGTGAAGTCGATGGCGCTGCTGCCGAGGTTGGTGAATTCGATGAACTCGCCGCTGCCGCCCGAGTACATCCACTCGGTGATGCGGACTTCGGCATGGGCCAGTTGAGGAGCGAGGCCAGCGGCGAACAGCAGAGCGATGAGCTTGTTCATGATTGTTGTCTCCGTTGTGAATGAGAGGGATCAGAAAGACATGCGACGACGCGCGGTGGCACCGATCAGGCTGAGGCCCGCCAGCATCAGCGCGGCCATCCCGGGTTCCGGCACCGGCGGAGTGGGCGCCAGCACGTACAGACGCGGCGTTTCGCCGACGATGTAGATGACGCCATTGCCGTCGATGGTGACGCCTTCGGCATCGCCGGCGATGGCCGAGAAGTCGAAGCTGCTCAGGATCTGTCCGCTGCGGTTCACTTCCATCAGACGCGGCGTTTCCTGGCTGAACACCAGCAGATTGTCCTGGTCGGTCGTGCCGCGCAGCGACTGCACCGTGTTCAGCACCTGTACGCCGGACAGATCCAGCGTGCCGAAGATCTGGGCGAACGGATTGGCCGGCGGCACCAGTTCGGTGACCGCTGCGGAACCGTTGGCGAAGTCGAGGGCCGCGTCATAGACGGCCTGCGGCACTTTCTCCTTCACCAGCACGAAGCGGCCGCTCAGCGGATCGTAGGAAATGTCCTCCAGACCGATGTTGCCGACGGTAGGACCGACCGACACGGAAGGCAGGTTGTTGCGACCGATCGCGCCGCCGGCCTGGTAGCTGAACAGGTAGACGTCCTGCAGGCGCTCCTCGACGATGGCGAACTGACCATTGCCGACATAGGTGAGGCCTTCGGTGTCGTCGAAGCCGAACAGGTTCATCGAACTGATCATCTGGCCCTGCTTGTTCACCTCGACCACGTAGTCGCCTTCGTCGCCGACGACGAACAGCGTGTCGCTGTCCCAGTTCCAGGTGACGGCCGAGGCTTCGGACGCGCGTGCAGCGGGCAGGTCGTAGGTGGCGACCAGGCTGTAGTTCGCCAGATCCAGGCTCGTGATCTGCGCCTGCGCCGGCGCGACGAAGGCGAGGGCCAGCGCTGCTGCGCCCAATGTGAATTTCATGTTGCGGCTCCGTGAAGGTCGTTTCAGCCGCAACCATGCGTGGCGCGCGTTGCGCGCGCATGACGAACGATAGTCCGTCCGGACTACTCGCACCGAAAGCTGCCGAACGGGGTATCGCCTCCCGCAGGCGCGGGCCGCGTGGCGGAACCGGCCCGGCTCGTCGGCGAGCGATGGTATCTTTGGGCCATGAGTGCACCGCCCGACGACACCTTCCTGCGCGAGCACAGCGCATTGCTGGCCGACAGCTTTCACCGCGTGACCGGACAATTGCTGCCGTCCGATCCGCACACGCTGTATCACGCGCCGTTCGCGCTGGTTTCGCACGGCACGGAAGCCGACCCGGTGTTCAACTACGCCAATGCGTTCGCGCAGCAACTGTTCGGCTACGACTGGGCCACCTTCGTCACGCTGCCGTCGCGTCTGTCTGCACGCGCGCCGGAGCGCGACGAACGTGCCCGCCTGCTCGATCTGGTGACACGACAGGGCTATATCGCCGACTACTGCGGCATCCGCGTGCGCAGCGACGGCACGCTGTTCCGCATCAGTCGTGCCACGGTGTGGAACGTGATCGACGCCGACGGCGTGCTGCGCGGTCAGGCGGCGATGTTTTCCGATATCGAGGAATTGCAATGAGCAGCACGCACCCGCTGATCGAGGCGCTGGACGCGCGTGTCGAGCGCTGGACACAGACCCGGCGCGATCTGCACGCCCATCCGGAACTGGCCTTCGAGGAAAATCGCACCGCCGAAGTGGTGGCGCGGACGCTGCGCGCAGCGGGCATCGAGGTGCACGAAGGCATCGGTCGCACCGGTGTGGTCGGTGTGCTCCGCAACGGTTCGGGCCGCGGCGCGATCGGCCTGCGTGCCGACATGGACGCGCTGCCGATGACCGAGCAGAACACCTTCGCTCATCGCTCGACGCATCCGGGACGCATGCACGGTTGCGGCCACGACGGGCATACCGCAATGCTGCTGGCGGCGGCCGAGTACCTGGCCGAGACGCGGGGCTTCGACGGCACCGTGTACTTCATCTTCCAGCCGGCGGAGGAGGGCATGGGCGGCGCGCCGGCGATGATCGCCGACGGCTTGTTCGAGCGCTTCCCGATGCAGGCGGTGTTCGGCCTGCACAACTGGCCCGGCCTGCCGGTCGGCCAGATGGCGGTGCATACCGGCCCGGCGATGGCCTGCAGCGATTCGATCGACATCACGATAGACGGACGCGGCGCGCATGCGGCCATGCCGCACCTGGGCGCCGACCCGGTGCTGGCCGGTGCGGCCATCGTGCAGTCGTTGCAGTCCATCGTGTCGCGCAACGTGCCGCCGGTCGAATGCGGCGTGGTCAGCATTACCCAGTTCAACGCCGGCGAGGCCTACAACGTGATTCCGCAGTCGGCGACGCTGCGCGGTACGGCGCGCGCCTTCACGCCCGAAGTGCGCGACCAGCTTGAAGCCGGCATCGCGCGCGTGGTGCAGGGCGTGGCGTCCGCCCACGGCGTCGCCGCCTCGTCGACCTACCGGCGGGGTTATCCGCCGACCATCAACAGCGAAAGCGAAGCCGCCTTCTGCGCGACGGTCGCGCGGGAAGTGTTCGGCGACGGCTCAGTGCATACGAACTACCCGCCCAGCATGGGTGCCGAGGACTTCGCCTACATGCTGCAGGAGAAGCCCGGCTGCTACGTCTGGCTGGGTAACGGCGGCGGACCGGACGCGGCGTCCGACCCGGCGCACGCCGAAGGCGGCGGCTGCATGCTGCACAACCCGCGCTACGACTTCAACGATCGCATCATTCCGCTGGGCGTTGCCTACTGGACGCGGCTGGTCGAGCGCTGGCTGGAGGGCTGACCGCCCTGTGGGGGCCGTCTTCCGACCGCGGCAGGACTATCGTTGACCGCCGGCTTCGATTCTGGCGGCAATCGCGAGTAGGCTCGCTCCCACAGAGAACCGCTCCGATGACGGGCAGGCGCAGTTCTTGTGGGAGCGACCTCCGGTCGCGATACGGCGATCGCCGGCCGCCGGCTTCGCTTCAGGTTGCCATCGCGAGCAAGCTCGCTCCCACGGAACGCTGGCTCCGCCGGCAGATCAGGCACTGCGCAAACCAAGCCAGCGCGCCACCAGGATGGCGCTGACCGGCATGATGACGGCGATGGCCACCACGGTCAGCAGCAGCGGGGTCAGGTCGCCGTAGTTCGCGGCGGTCATGACCGCGCCGGTGGCCGGATCCTTCACTTCGCGCGACAGCACGTAGATCTGGTTCAGGTACTTGGTGCCAAGCTGGCTGGCCGACAGCGCCAGATTGGTGAAGGACGCCATCACCGCGAAGAAGGTGGCCTTCAGGTGGGCGGGCGCCGAGTTGGCGATCCAGGCCAGCATCGGGATCATCGAAATCTGCCCCAGCGGCGATTCCAGCGCCGTGTCAATCACCGCGATGAAGCGTGCGTCCACGACACCGCCGGTCATGCGGGCGGTCCATTCGTGCAGGCCCAGGCTCATGCCCAGCGTCGGCATCGACAGGATGAAGCCGGCCGCGGTCAGCCAGCCGACCACATAGGTGATCGAGCGCTCGGCCATGAAGCGGCGGAACATGAACATGCCGATCAGCGTCAGCGTCGAGCCGATCAGTGACAGCACCGAAAAGAAGGCCTGGTCGAAACCGAGCACGTCTATGGTCCACCAGGACACGCCGGGGCCGGTGCCGGGCGTCGCGCGGAACATGAAGATGACCAGCGCAGTACCGATCAGCGTGTTGCGTGCGCTGGCGTCCAGCTCGCGGGTGAGCCGGGTCATCAGGAAGGCGATGATGGTGAAGGAGCCGACGAAGATGATTTCCTGGTTCCACTTCAGGTTGGAAAGGCCCATGCCCAGCGTGAACACGACGAACACCAGGCTGCCGCCGAGGATCCACCAGTTCGGTTCGGTGTGGCTGTCGGGGTCGCGCAGCAGCGCGGCAGCCTCGGCGCGCGACAGTCCGCGCGCCATGTGGGCCGCGATGGCTCCGCGCTTGAGCCAGGCGGCGAAGGCGACACCGGCGACCGAAATGGCGGGAATGGCCAGCGCCATCAGGTAGATGTCGCGGTAGATCAGCACCTTTTCCGCCTCCGGCAGTTTTTCGGTGCCGGCGAACACGTAGAGGTTGATCAGCGCCACCAGCACGCTGCCGCCGATGATGGCGACACGGCCAAGCGTCTGCATCGTCGTGTGCATCAGCTTGAGCTGATGCGGCGGTACTTGACGCCCCTGCTCATCGACGTGCGGCACCGCCTCCACCGTCATCGCGTCGGCCACCGCGTCCTGCAGTACATAGCCGATGGGACTCAGCAGCACGCTGATGACAAACCAGGTATTGACCGGCAACACCGCCGCCATCGCGTCGCGCTCGGCGATCAGGCCGGCCATGATGAGCAGGCTGGCCGCGATCAGGCCGGCGCCGAGGTAGATGAGCAGACTTTTGAAGCGCCACAGCAGATCGACCAGATGGCCCATCGGCATCTTCAGCGCCCATGGGATGCCCACCCAGAAGCCCAGCATCGCCAGGAATTCGGCCGACAGCCCGAGGTAGTCCTTGACGAAGAAGGTGCCGACGATGCCGGTCAGGCCCTGGATGCCGGCGGCCATGTAGACCATCAGCGGCGGCAGGTAGGAAAGGCGCATTTCGCGCCCGAGGGACAGGATGTTCAGATCGATCCAGCGCAGCAGTCGGGATGTCATGGTCTGTTCTTGTTGTGGCGATCGCGCCTGTGACCGGCAAGCATAGGGGGAATTCCGTGCGCCGTGGCGAAAGCGCCGGCGGAAAGCCGGTATGCTTGCGCGCTGACTGCCCACCTACGCCAGGAGCCCAGAAGTGCGTCTTTTCGGCCGCGACGACGACCGCGCAGCGCTGCAGCCGCTGCGCCAGATCAAGCTCTTTTCGTCGCTGACCGCGCGCGAGCTGAAGGTGGTTCAGGCACTCCGCCACGAACGCCAGTATCTGGCCGGCGAAATCGTGTTCGACGAGGGCGACGAAGGGCAGGCCATCTATGCCGTGGTCGAGGGCGAGGTCGAAATACTGCGCGCCGACGGCAATCGCCAGCTGCGGCTGGCGCTGCTAGGCAGCGGTGAGGTGTTCGGTGAACTGGCGCTGCTCGATCAGGCGCCGCGGGCGGCGCAGGCGAGGGCATACAGCGACTGCCGGCTCGTGGTCTTCTTCCGCGCCGACTTCATGAGCCTGCTGGAAACCCATCCGAAGATCGCGTCCAAGATCGCACTGGCGCTGGCCCGTCATCTGGGCGGCCGGCTGCGCCAGGCCAATGCCGGCGCTCGCCAGGAAGGGCATCTGTGAGGCGGCTGCAGCCCTCGGGCGCTGGTCCCGTCGCCTGGTGCGGCATCCTGCTGGCGACCACACTTGCGCTCTATCTGTTCCAGCACGTGCTGTGGCTGGTGCTGCCCTTCCTGTTCGGGCTGATCGCCTACTACTTTCTCTACCCGCCGATGCAGCGGCTGATGTTCGCCGGCTTTTCGCAGGCGGCGGCGGCCAACATCACGGTCGGCGTGTTCGCCGTGCTGCTGGTCATCTGTTTCGTGCTGGTGCTGCCCTGGTTTGTCGCGCACGCGGTCAGCGTGCAGGACACCGGCCAGCGCTATCTGCAGGGCGGCCTGGCCTTGCTCGACGATACGCTGCGCGCGCTCGAGGCCCGTTCGCGCTTCATGCGCGACGCGCACGTGGCGGACGCCGTGTCGTCGCACATCGCCGCGGCGGGCGAGGGCTTTGCCCAGGAACGCCTGCCGGCGCTGATGCTGGGCATCGCTGCCTGGCTACCGTCCTTCCTGCTCGCCCCTTTCCTCGCCTACTTCTTCCTGCGCGACGGCCGGCGCTTCCAGCGCTTCCTCGCGCGCGCCGTGCCGAACGCCTTCTTCGAGCGCACCTTGCACCTGCTGTATGAGGTCGATCGCACTACGCGCGCCTACTTCCAGGGGCTGATCAAGCTCACCGTGCTCGACGCCGCCTGTCTGGCCGCCGGCCTGTGGCTGATCGGGCTGTCGTCGCCGCTGATGCTGGGGCTGATCACCGCCGTGCTGGCCTGGGTGCCTTACGTCGGCTCGATACTCGGCTGCGCGGTGGTGGTGATGGTGGCGGCGACCGATTTTCCGGGGTCGCCGTCGGTCGCCTATGCGGCGGTCGGGCTGTTCGTCTGCGTCCGTCTGCTCGACGATTTCGTGTTCATGCCGCTGACCATAGGACGCAGCCTGAAGATGCATCCGCTGGTGACCGTGCTGATGATTTTCGTCGGTGGCGCGGTCGCCGGCGTGGCTGGCCTGCTGCTCGTGCTGCCGGTGCTGGGCGTCGTGATGGTGATCGGCGAAACGGTGAGCATCGTCGCCTCCGATCCGCGACTTCACGCCCGGCACGCCCACGCGCGCCGGTTGCGCCTGCAGTCGGTCACGCGCGACCTGGGCTGACGAGATCAGCCCTCGCGATTGCGCATGTGGTCGGCGAGGTCCTCGATGGCGCTCAACAACTGCGCGTTGGCTTCGTCCGGCGGCAGCACTTCGTCCATCGCCATGCGCATGCACATGAGCCACTGGTCGCGCTCGGCTTCGCCGATGGTGAAGGGCAGATGACGCGCGCGCAGGCGCGGGTGGCCATAGGCCTGCACGAACAGCTGCGGGCCGCCGAGCCAGCCCGACAGATACATGAACAGTTTCTGGTTGGAGCCCGACAGGTCGGCCGGATGCAGCTTGCGGATGCCGTAGGCCTCCGGCAGCGTGTCCATCAGTTCGTAGAAGCGGTCAACCAGGCGGCGTATGGTCGGCTCGCCGCCGATGTGTTCGTAGAAGGTGGTGGCAGTCTGGGTCATGGCGTGGTGATTCTGCGTCGAGGCGTGATTTTATCGCGTTGCGGGACGGCTACATCGCGTGGACGGCGGTCGTTTTTCGCAGGGCCGTCATCGCTGCCGGCATAGAATCGCGGCGCTGCGCGTCGCTTACATGACCCGAGCCGAACCGAGGACTGCCATGAAGACCCTGCTTTTCTACGACAACGTGGTCGTGCTGAACCGCGACACCCACCGCGACCTGCGCCTGAAGCCTCAGGACAACCTGAAGTTCGCGGCGGAAACCAATTGCGTACCGCTGGCCCTGGTCGAGTTCGGCGACGTCGCCCGCGAGTACCCCATCGTGTTCGCCCGCCTGCCCGGCGGTCTGGTGCCGGTCGCGCTGCTTGGCCTGCGCGACGCCGAAAACCTTTATGTCACGCCGGAAGGCAAATGGGACGCGCGTTACGTTCCGGCCTTCGTGCGCCGCTACCCCTTCGTCGCGGTGCAGGACAACAATGCGCCGGACAAGCTGCTGGTGTGCATGGACGACAAGTTCCCCGGCTTCAACACGGAAGAGGGCGAACGCCTGTTCGACGAGAACGGTGCGGAAACCGACTTCCTGAAGAATGCGCTCGCCTTCGTGCAGGGCTATCAGAACGAGGCGCAGCGTACCGCCGAGTTCTGCCGCGAGGTCGAGCAGCTCGGCCTGCTCAACGAGATGAGCGCGATGGCGGAGCTCAACGACGGTCGCAAGTTCCGCCTCGACGGCCTGTGGGTGATCGACGAAGCCAAGCTGCAGGCGCTGTCGGCGGCAGCGGCCGTCGATCTGTTCCGTCGCGGCTGGATGGGTCTGGTCTATGCGCAACTGCTGTCGCTCGGCCACCTGCGCATCCTGCTCGACCGCACCGCGGCGCGCGGCGCGGCCGACGCGCCGGCGACCGCCGAGGCGGCAGAAGCGACGAAGCACTAACTTTTCACGCTTGCCGCGTTTGCCGTCACCGGCAGGGTCAGGCGGGCGATGAGCCCGCCGCCCTCGCGCGGCAGCAGGTCGAAGCGCCCGCCGTGCGCGCGCATCGTGCGCTCGACGATGGCCAGCCCCAGTCCGGCGCCACTCTGGCCGGTGCGAGAGTTGTCGAGCCGGGTGAACGGACGCTTCAGCCGCTCCACCTGTTCCGGCGGAATACCCGGGCCACGGTCGCTCACGTCTATCCGGACCTCGTTGCCATCCAGACTGCAGTTCAGCTCAATCGGCTGGTCCTCGCCAGCGTGGCGCAGCGCATTGTCGATCAGGTTGTTCAGGCAGCGGCGGATGGCCAGCGGGCGAAAGCGCATTGCCGGCAGTGGATCGATATGACCGGTACTGACCGGCTTGTCGTGGCGCGCGTAGGCTTGCGCCGCTTCGAGCACCAGACTGGCCAGATCGCCGTCTATCGGCTCCTCGCCGGTAGTGATGCGCGCGAAATCGAGGAACTGGCCGATGATCTTGTCCATGTCGTCGATGTCGGCGCTCATGTCGCGCACCGTTTCGGGGTCCAGCCCGGCCAGTTCCATGTCGAGCCGCAGACGGGTCAGCGGCGTGCGCAGATCGTGCGAGATGCCGGCCAGGATCAGCGCGCGCTCGTCCTCGTTGCGGGCGATGTCGTCCGCCATCTGGTTGAAGGCGTGCGCCACTTCGGCCAGTTCCTCGGCGCCGCATTCGGCCAGCGGGGCAGGGCGCTCACCGCGCCCGATGGCCCGCGCGGCGCGCTTCATCGCCGCCAGCGGCCGTGTCACCCGCTGCACGATCAGATAGGCGCCGCCGAGCGCGAGCAGCAGGGCGGCCGTGCCCCAGCCGATCACCTCCAGCGCCAGCGGGCGTTCGATGCGATTGCGCGGCAGCATGAGCCAGTAGTCGTCCACGCCCTCTTCGTCGGCAATGCTGAAGCTGACGAACAGTCCGCTCTGCAGCCCCTTGGTGACGACGATGCGTGTACGCGGATCGAGCCGTTTGCGCAGTTCCTGTTCGATGGCGAGCAGTGTGCTGTCACCCTTGACCGGCTGGAAGCCGGGAATGTCACCGTCGGGATAGATGCGCAGGCCCTCGCGCATCGACAGCTCGGTGAGCAGTTCGAGCCGGCGCTGCGGATCGGCACTGACCAGCGAGGCGCGGGTGAGGTTGATCACGCTGATGACGATCTGCGCCGCCTGCTGGGCGCGCGGCCCCTGTTCGAGCCAGCTGTAGATGCCGGACCAGGCCAGCACCGACGCGGTGAGCAGGCCGGCCAGCAGCAGGAAGGTGCGCGCGAGCAGCGAACGCGGCAGCAGCGTGAAGCGACGCAGCGGACGACCGAGATTCTGTCCGGTCCAGCGCGTCAGGCTGCCGCGCCGACGTGCCCGCTTCACCACTTCGGCGCGTGCCCGGGGCGGGCGTCAGCCATGACGGGTGCCGTCAGGCACGAACACGTAACCGAAGCCCCAGACAGTCTGCAGATAGCGCGGCTTGGCCGGGTCGTCCTCGACCAGCTTGCGCAGACGCGACATCTGCACGTCGATCGAGCGGTCGAAGGCGTCGTACTCGCGGCCGCGCGCCAGTTCCATCAGCTTGTCGCGCGACAGCGGCACGCGCGGCGATTCGAGCAGTACGCGCAGCAGCGAGAACTCGCCGGTGGTCAGCACCTGCTCCTGCCCGTTGCGGGTGAGCGTGCGCGCCGCCAGATTGACCTCGACCTGGCCGAAGCGCACCACGCGCTCGTCCAGGGTTGGCGCCCCCGGCGGCGGTTTCGGCGCCTGGCGGCGCAGTACCGCGTTGATGCGGGCAACCAGTTCCCGCGGGTTGAAAGGCTTCGGCAGGTAGTCGTCGGCGCCCATTTCGAGACCGACGATGCGGTCGACCTCGTCACCCTTGGCGGTCAGCATGACCACCGGAATCGTGTTGTCCTGAGCACGTAGTCGCCGGCAGATGGCCAGCCCGTCCTCGCCCGGCAGCATCAGGTCGAGCACCATCAGGTCGTACAGTTCGCGAGCCAGCGCGCGATCCATCTGCGTGCTGTCGGCTACCGCCTTGACGGTGAAACCCTGTTCGCCGAGGTAACGTTCGAGCAGCGCGCGCAGGCGGGCATCGTCATCGACGACGAGTATCTTGCGTTTTTTTTCTTCCATGGACCGATGCTACCCGAGCGCATCGGCGCAATTCAATTGTGCCGTGAGCGGATGTAACGCATTTAGAAGGTAGTTACCCGCGCTTACAAAGCGCCGCCGCCCCCACACACAAGGCTTACAGCCGTTGCACAGCATGGACACCAAGGTAATCGACGCTGAGTTTCAGGGGGACGACAGGGTGAGCAAACGCAGACTGATGAGCATGGCAGTGCTTTGCGCTGCCCCGACTTTCGTCATGGCAGCGGTTCTGCCAGCTGTAGAAGCGCCGTCGGAAGGCGGGCGGCCGGCCGTGCAGGCCAACGCACCCGCGATCGACGGACCGGCGGCGGCTGGCGACAGTGTTGCGGATTCGCACCTGCTGCTGCAGTACGCGCTACACCGCTCCAGTCGCTACCTCTACAATCCGGGCGACGGTGCGCAGCTGGCTGGCGCGGCCGGTCTCCTGGAGACTGTTGAACACTAGCGATTTGAGGAGCGTAATCGGATGAAGTGTGCTGACCTTGCCGGCTCGCGACTGTACGGCATCCTTGCCGGGTCCTGTGTGGGTGCGGTGTTGTTCGCATCGACGCCGGCATTGGCAGGCCCCGGTGAAGCGGGCGGGCGTCGGGAGTTCGTCGAGCCGCAGCGCTTCGAGCGCGTGATTCCGGCCGGGGCGACGCTGCAGCCGATGCGCCGTTTCGATGAGGAAGCCGGCCCGGTCCGGCGACTCGACTTCGGCGACCAGCGCGGGAACCGGATGACGCCTGAAGAACGTCGCCAGTTGCGACGCGACATCCGCGATGCGGCCCGCGAGCTCTACCGCGACGCACCTCGACCGTGACCGGCTTCGGCCACCCGCTTCGCTTTCCCCAGTTTCGCCCGTTGTCCGCTACAGCAGTTTTCGGCCCACACCTCCTCTCCGTGGGTTGCCGCGCAGCGGCATTGCGACCTGCCCTCAGGGGCAGGTCTTTTGTTTTCGGGAGCCTGAATGGACCGTAGGCATTTTCTGCTGACCGCCGGAAGCGCCTCGCTGGCGCTGGCCAGCGAACTTCGCGCAAGCGAACCGGCGCCGGCTCCACGACTTCTGTTCCTGATCGACCTGGTCGGCGGCAACGACGCGCTGAATACGCTGGCTCCGCACACTGACCCCGCCTACTATCGCGCCCGTCCGACCATCGCGCTCGACCGCCGCACGGTCCTTCCGATCGCCCCGGGCCAGGCCTTGCATCCGTCACTGCGTCCGCTGATGCCGATGTGGGAAGCCGGCGAGCTGGCGCTGGTGCAGGGTGTGGGCTGTACCGGGGGCAGCGTATCGCATCACCGTGCAACCGAAATTCTCGACAGTGCCCTGCTCGAAGATGCGCCGCTGCAGACCGGTTGGCTGGCACGCTGCCTGTCGCTGCACGACGGCGTACGGCACGCGGCGACGCAGGCCTTGACGGTATCGTCCGACCTGCCGGGGCCCGTTCACGGCTTGCCGCGCTGCCGCCGACTGGCCGACGAGTATCCGGAGAACATCGCCGGGCGCTTCGGCTTTCCGCCGGACGTGCTCGGATGCGCGCTGGCGCAGGCCTGTGCCGAACTGCTGTCCGGCTCGGATGCCGCGGTCGTGCGGGTGGCGCTCGATGGCTTCGATACCCACGAGAACCAGCCTTCGGCCCACGCTCCTTTGCTGGCTTCGCTCGCGGCGTCGATGTCGGCGCTGCGCAGTGCGCTGAGCGCGATGGGTCGCTGGCGCGATACGCTGGTCCTCACGCGCAGCGAGTTCGGGCGACTGGCGCACGAGAATCTGAGCGCCGGCACCGACCATGGCAACGCCGGCATCCAGCTGCTCACCGGCGGCTGCGTCGTCGGCGGGCTGCATGGCCGGACATTGAGCTTCGATGCGCTCGATGCTCGCGGCGCCTTCGTGCCGGCGGTCGACTTCCGGTCGGTCTATGCATCGATCTCGCGTGACTGGCTCGGCGTCAGTCCGATTGCCGCCTTGGCGGCAACGCCGCCGCTGCAAGGATTGCTGCACGCCTGAGGCGCGGTCAGACGGCGCGGGCAGTGGGCTTGTGCCGGTCGTAGCCGTGCTTCTGCGCAACGCGGTTGTACTGGATGTGCGCGTCGATCACGCGGCGCTCGCGCGGTGCGAGCGTGAACACATCGATCAGGATGTTGCGCGCGTCGTCGGCCACGGCGTCGTCCCAGCGTGGGTCGAGCTGTCTGATCAGTTCGCCCAGTCGAGCCAATTCGGCGTCGACGCGGTCGAGATCGGGGCCCGCGGCGCTTTCCTCGGCCAGATTTGCCGCAGCCGCCTGCGCCCGCTCGCGGGCCGAGCGGGCGTTCTGGCGCTTCAGACGGTTCGACACCGTGCCGCCGGCGGATTCGATCTTGTCGACCAGACCGGCTGCAGCTTCTTCGTTATTGGTGGCGAAACAGGCCTCGGCCAGTTCGCTGGTCGCCAGCGTGTCCGGCTTGCTGAGGCGCGCATGCGCCTGCAGCGCACGGTTGATCGCTTCGCGCGCGCCGCCCTCGTCGCCGCGCTGTGACAGCATGCGCGCCTCGACCACGTCCGACAGCACTGCGGCCGTATCGCTGCCGCCGAGCAGACCGCGCATCGCTTCGAAGCGGGCATTCAGTTCCTCAGCCGCTTCGGGCAGTTCGATCAGGCTCTTGATCAGCGTCAGATGGTCTTCGGCGCTGGCCAGTGACGTCCCTTCGGTACGCTCGACCACACGTCGCATCACGCTGGCCGCGCGCTCGACGTCGCCCGACTCGAGACAGATCTCGCCGATGCTGCGAAGCCGGCGGAGATTGTCCGGCGCGATCGAATCGGCGCGTTCGTAATAGGTACGCGCCTGTTCGAGTTCGCCATTGCGTTCGTGCAGTTCGCCGAGGAAGTCGTACACGCCCATGAATTCCGGAAATTCCTCGTTGATCTCGGCCGCGTGGCGCGCGGCTTCCGCGACGTCGCCGCGTTCGCGCAGCACCATCGCATAACCGATGCGCGCCCAGGGGACGGTGTTGCGGGCCATCACCGCCTTGTAGATCTCGGTGGCTTCATCAAGGCGACCCAGGGCGATCAGGGCTTCGGCCCGGATGCGCAGCGCATCCATCGAGTAGCGTGGCAGGCTGGCGAGCACCTTGTCGCACTCTTCTATCAGCGCTTCGAGATTGCGCGCCGCCATCTGTTCGTAGATCGCCTTCAGCGCATGCTTCTTTTCGACTGCCTTGACCAGGCGTTCGCCGAGCTGACCGGACGTGAAGGGCTTGAGCAGGTAGTCGTCGGGCGCGAATTCGGCGGCTGCGACGACGCGCTTGCGGACACGCTCTCCGGTCACGATCATGAAGACCGAGGACAGCGGCAGGATGTCGTTCAGGCGCAGCTCTTCGAGCACCCGCAGTCCGTCCTGCTTCTCGCCGAAGTTGTAGTCGCACAGCACGACGTCAGGCGTAGCTGCCGCGCATTGCCGCAGCAGGTCAGCCGAGCTGCCAGCCATGCCCACGTGCTTGACACCCGCCTGCGACAGCTGTGTGCGCACCCAGGTACGCACGACCTGATTCGCGTCGGCGATGACCACGCGCATCTTGTCGAGGACTTCGGTCGGCAGGAACATGAGCTGTGATGGACTCCGGACTCTGGGGCACAGTCAGGTGTAACGGCGGTACCCGCGTCGAACTTGAAGTATCCGCCCGCGCGGCGGGCAACAGAAGCCCCTACAATTCGCCTTTGCCATCTGTTGCTGCACTGCATGAAGCTGCTTGCTCTCGAAACGTCCGCTGAAATCGCCTCCGTCGCGCTGCGCCTCGATGACCGCGTGTTGTCGAGGGAGGGCGGAACACCGGGCACGCACGCGCAGTTCATCCTCGGCTGGGTGGGCGAATTGCTGGACGAGGCGGGCCTGACGCTGGGCCAGCTCGACGCGATCGCATTCAGCGCCGGCCCGGGCAGCTTCACCGGCCTGCGGCTGGCCGTGTCGGTGGCGCAGGGACTGGCGCTCGGCGCCGGGCTGCCGCTGGTGCCCGTGCCGACGCTGGATGCGCTCGCGCTGGGACGGGGTGACGGGCTGCATCTGTGTTGCGTCGATGCGCGCATGAGCGAGGTCTATAGCGTGGCCTGCGAGGTACGGGGCGAGCAGGTCGACGCGCGCACCGACATCCGGGTCGGACCGCCCGACAGCCTGCCGCCGCCTCCGGACGACCCGGCGCACTGGCACGGTTGCGGCAGCGGTTTCGGACTGGCGCCGCTTGCGCAACTGGCGTGGACGGCGGATCTCGCTTCGATCGATGCCGCCGCTGCGGTGCATGCGCGCGATATCGCCCGGCTCGGTGCGATCCGTCTCGCCGCGGGCCTGACGGTCGATGCTGCGCTGGCAGCCCCGCTGTATGTGCGCGACAAGGTGGCGCAGACCACGGCCGAACGCCTGGCCGCGGGAGGTCGCGCTTGATGGCGGCTGCTGGCGTCAGCTTCGGCACGGTCACCTCGTTCGCGCCGATGCGCGACGAGGACCTCGACGAGGTGGCGCGCATCGAGCGCACGCTGTTCGATTTCCCATGGACCCGCGTCAATTTCGCCGACTCCCTGAGTGCCGGCTACTGCTGCCGTGTCATGTGGCAGGGGCGCTCGATGGCGGGTTACGCGGTCATGATGTGCGTACTCGACGAAGCTCACCTGCTGAATCTCAGCGTAGCGCGCGAATATCAGTGCCACGGGCTCGGTCGGCGATTGCTCGCCCACCTCGGCCGCGAGGCGATGAACCATGGCGCGGCCCGCATGTTTCTCGAAGTCCGGCCGTCCAACGTGGCCGCGCGTGCGTTGTACGAGCGCACCGGCTTTCAGCCGATAGGGCGGCGTCCGCGCTATTACCCGGCGCTGGACGGCCGCGAGGATGCCATCGTGATGAGCGCAGAACTGGACGACACATGGATGCAATGAGGTCACCGCGATGAGCCGCCGCGATTCGATGCTGCGCGAAATGGGCATCGCACCGCTGTGGCGTGATCGCGCCTCGCCGTCGCCGCAGCAGGCCGTGGCGGAGGCCCTGCCGGCAACACAAGCGCCGGCAGAGGCGTCGCGTCCGGCCGCTCCGGAGCGTGTCGAAGTCGCACCTGCGCGACCGGTTGCGCCCCTGGTCGCGCCCGTTGCTGCGCCATCCGCCACCGTGTCGGCTGAGGGGCTGGGTTGGGACGAACTGGAACAGCGCATCCGCGCCTGCCACGCCTGCCGCCTGAGCGAACGTCGCACGCAGGCGGTGCCCGGCGTGGGCGACCGCGAAGCGGACTGGCTGTTCGTTGGCGAAGGGCCTGGTGCGGAAGAGGACGCACGCGGCGAGCCCTTCGTCGGCCAGGCCGGCAAGCTGCTCGATGCGATGCTGGCCTCACTCGGGCTGGCGCGCGGCCACAACGTCTACATCGCCAACGCGGTGAAATGCCGGCCGCCGGGCAATCGCACGCCCGAGGCCGACGAGATCGCAACCTGTCACCCCTATCTGGATCGCCAGATCGAACTGATCCGGCCGCGCATCATCGTCGCGCTCGGCCGGCCGGCGGCACAGACGCTGCTCGGCGGCGAGATCAAGATTGCCGCTGCGCGCGGCCGTCTGTTCCAGCGCAAGGGCGTTCCGGTGGTGGTGACCTATCATCCTGCCTATCTGCTGCGTAACCCGCAGGACAAGGCGCGGGCCTGGGAAGATCTGTGCTTCGCGCGTGCCAGCGTCGTCTGACAGCGTCGGTGCCCGGCCGGCGCTAGCATCGCGCCACTTTCATCCGGAGTCCCCACGTGCCCACCCTCAGAAACCTCGCGATCGCCCTCAGTCTGACTGCGTTTGCAGCGCCGATTCTTGCCCAGCCCCCCGCCCATGCGCCGGCGCACGGCTGGCGCAAGAAGAACGATCCGCACTACGTCGGCTACACCGGCTACAAGTGGAACGACGACTACGGCATCCGCTCGGGCCGCTGCAATCGCGAAGCGGTCGGCGCAGCACTGGGCGGGACGGTGGGCGGTCTGGTCGGCTCGGCAGTGTCGGATCGCGACAGCCGCCTCGTTGCCATCGTGCTCGGTACCACGATAGGCGCGCTGATCGGTGCCCGCATCGGCCGTGACCTCGATGAGGCGGACCGCGCCTGCATCGGTCACGCACTGGAACTGGCCGACAACGGCAAGCCGGTACGCTGGATGTCGGAAGGCGTCAGCTACATGCTGACGCCGGGCAAGGCGAGCGGGGATGGCTGTCGCAGCTACACGCTGCGTGGCGAGGCGAACGGCCGCAGCGACACGTCGAAGGGAACGGCCTGTCGTCGTGACGACGGCGCCTGGGTGCCGCGCGGCTAGGGTCTGTGGACATAGAATCGCGCTGCAAACGCGGTTCGCGATTCAACGGAAACGGACCCTAGACTCCGATCCGGCGGCGACGCGGTCAGTGGATCGCGCCGTCGTCCAGCTGCGCGACGTCGTCGTGCCTGCGTTGATTCGCGTGGTGCCATTTGCGCACCGCGTACATGGTCGCCGCGACGAAAGCGCCGAACAGGATCATGACCACGTAGACCGACAGGCCGGCCGCCAGCAGGGCGGCGTAGAGCCCGGTCATGATCAGGATGGACAGGTTTTCGTTGAAGTTCTGCACGGCGATCGAATTGCCGGCACCCATCAGCATGTGACCGCGATGCTGCAGCAGCGCATTCATCGGCACCACGAAGAAACCCGCACAGGCGCCGATCAGTACCAGCAGCGGTACCGCCAGCCACAGATTGCTCACCAGCACCATCAGCGGCACCAGTACGCCCATCGCGATGCCGAGCGGGATCACTCGCACCGAGGCGCGCAGGGAAATGCGCCGCGCGGCCATCACCGCGCCGATGGCAATGCCCACCGCCACCACACCCTGCAGCTTGGACGCCTGGGACAGACCCATGCCGAGCGCGCGGTCGGCCCAGTCGATCACGATGAACTGCAGCGTGGCGCCCGCTCCCCAGAACAGCGTGGTGACCGCCAGCGAAATCTGCCCCAGCTTGTCCCGCCACAGACCGGTGAAACAGCGGCTGAAGTCCACGAGCAGCGCGACCGGGCTGGCGTGCAGCGGTTTCATCGGCACGCCGGTATCCGGAATGTAAAGGTTGAAAAATGCTGCAAGTGCGTACAGTCCGCCGACGATGATCAGACTGACCTCGACCGTGGTGTCCAGGCCGGTGTCGATCAGCGGCAGGTCGATGGCAAGCAGGCGTGCGCTCAGCGACGGATCGATCAGCAGTCCGCCCATCAGCACGCCGAGGATGATGGCGCCGACCGTCAGGCCTTCAATCCAGCCGTTGGCGACGACCAGCAGACGGTGCGGCAGGTATTCGGTCAGGATGCCGTACTTGGCCGGCGAATAGGCGGCCGCGCCAAGACCGACGACCGCGTAGGCGAACAGCGGGTGCACCCAGCCGAACATCAGCACACAGCCGCCCACCTTGATCATGTTGCTGATGAACATGACCCGCCGCTTCGGCATCGAGTCGGCGAAGGCGCCGACGAAAGCGGCCAGCGCCACATAGGAAATCGTGAAGAACAGCTTGAGCAGCGGAATCTGCCAACCCGGCGCCTGCATGTCCTTCAGCAGATAGATGGCAACGACCAGCAGGGCATTGTCGGCGAGCGCGGAGAAGAACTGCGCCGCCATGATGATGTAGAAGCCAAAAGGCATCGAACGTCTGCAGCCGGATCTGGCCGCCGGCCGGGCGAAAAAAGTGCGCCTTTATACCATGAACCCCCTGACGCCCTTGCCACCCCCGCGCTTCGTGTCACAAAGCGTATCCTGTCGCGCCGCAACACGATTTCGGCATCCGCAGCGCTGCTGTCGCATCGCGTCCACTGACGCATTTTGGTTTACCCGCCAACCCCGACTTGGTCTATAACCACGAGGGCAGGCGTCACTTATATAGAGGGAAAAATGCCCGATAGAAGGCTGGAAGTCTTTCACGCAGCAGCGAGCCAGATGTCGTTCACGCGCGCGGCGGAACTGCTGCAGATGACCCAGCCTGCGGTCACTTTCCAGATCAAGCAGCTGGAAGAGCATTTCGGCACCCGGCTGTTCGAGCGCGCCCACGGCCGCGTGTCGCTGACGCCCGAAGGCGTCAAGGTGAAGGACTACGCGGACCGCATCCTCGACCTGTTCGCCAGTCTCGAAAACGAGCTGCAGGCGATGGCCACCGACCTGCGCGGCCATCTGCTGATCGGCGCCACGCCCACCGTCGCCGAGTACCACCTGCCGCCGGTGCTGGCGGAATTCCGTATCGCCCATCCGAACGTGGTTCCGCGCCTGACCGTCGACAACCCTGACGTGATCGAGGACATGGTGGATCAGCGCGTGCTCGACATCGGCATCGTCGAAGGCCTCGGGCGCGGCGGCTCGCAGGTGATGGTCGAACCCTGTGCAGAGGACGAACTGGTGGTCGTCTGTTCGCCCGATTTCCCGCTCGCCAAGCTGAAGGAAGTGACGCCCGAACATCTGCTGCTTCATCCCTGCGCCGGGCGCGACGCGGGCAGTGTACGCGCGCTGCTCGAGAACTACCTGTCGCGCGGCGGCGTCGATCCGGCCAAGCTGCCACTGGCGTTCGAGCTCGATCGACTGTCCTCGGTCAAGGGTGTGCTCGAGCGCGGCCTGGCCTACGCCATCCTGTCGCAGGCGGCCATCCGCCATGAAACCAGTCTCGGTCTTCTGGTGGCGATACCGCTGCGGCCGCGGCTGGTGCGGCACATGACGCTGCTGTACCCGTCGGAACGCTTCCGTACTTATATGGCGAAACAGTTCGGCGAGTTCGCAGCAGCCCGGCTGTCGCAGCGCCGATAGTACAATCCGGGGCTTCGCCGCTCGCAGTTCCCGCCGAACGCCCCTCATGTCGCGCCCGCACTACACCGAACCCTTTCCGCTTTTCCGTCCCATCCACGCCTGCATCGATTTCGATGCGCTGCGCCACAACTATCTGCGCACGCGCGAGCTCGCCGGCGGCGCCAAGATGTGGGCCGTGATCAAGGCCAACGCCTACGGTCACGGCATCATGCGCATCGCGCGCGGCCTGGCGACGCTGGCCGACGGCTTCGCGCTGCTCGACCTGGAAGACGCCGTCCGCCTGCGCGAAGCCGGCATCACGCAGCCCATCCTGCTGCTCGAAGGTTTCTTCGGCGCCAAGGACCTGCCGGAAATCGCCGCGCGCAGGCTGTCCACCGTGGTGCACACGCTGGAGCAGCTCGACTGGCTCGAATCAGCGCAACTGCCGGCCGGCGCGCGCATTCCGCTCTTCCTGAAGGTGAACACCGGCATGAACCGGCTCGGCATTACGCCGGCCCAGGTGCCGGCCGCACTGGCGCGCCTGCGCGCCTGGCCGCACGCGGGGCAGATCGGCCTGATGACCCATTTTGCCGACGCCGACGGCGAGCGCGGTGTCGATGCCCAGTTCGCGCGTTTCGCGCCACTGGCCGCCCAGTTCGACGGGCCGGTGTCGATGGCCAATTCCGCCGCCTTGCTGCGCTTCCCGCAGACGCACGCCGACTGGGTGCGCCCCGGCATCCTGCTGTATGGCGCCAGCCCGGCCACGGCCCACGCCACGGCGGCCGACATCGGCCTGAAGCCGGTCATGCGCTTCGAGGCGCGGGTCATCGCGGTGCAGCACCTGCAACCGGGCGACCGCGTCGGCTACGGCGGCATGTTCACCGCCGAGCGTTCGATGCGCGTCGGCACCGTGGCCTGCGGCTACGCTGACGGCTATCCGCGTCACGCGCCAAGCGGCACGCCGGTGGCGGTCGATGGCGTGCGCAGCCGGCTGGTCGGCCGGGTGTCGATGGACATGATCGCCGTCGACCTGACGGATATTCCGCAAGCCGGCCTCGGCAGCGTGGTCGAACTGTGGGGCGAGCACGTGTCCTTGGACGAAGTGGCGATGCGCGCCGGTACGGTCAATTACGAGCTGGTCTGCGCTTTGGCTCTGCGCGTGCCGGCGGTCGAGATCGGCGCGGCCGAACTGCCTGAAACGCAACCGGCCGTCGCACTCGCCCGCTGAACAAGATGGCGAAGCCGAAAACCAGTTACGTCTGCAACGAGTGTGGTGCGGTCAGCCCGAAGTGGGCCGGCCAGTGCGCCGACTGCAAGGCCTGGAATTCACTGGTCGAAACGGTGCCGGAGCAGGGCTCCGGCGCGCACCGCTTCGCCTCGCTCGCCGGCACTGCGAAAGTGCAGGCGCTGGCCGACATCCGGCCGCGCGAAGAGCCGCGGCTGCCCACCGGTCTGGATGAATTCGACCGTGTGCTGGGTGGCGGCCTGGTACCGGGCGGCGTGGTGCTGATCGGTGGCGACCCGGGTATCGGAAAGTCGACACTGCTGCTGCAGGCGCTGGCCCAGCTCGCGCCGCGCGTACCGGCGCTCTACGTGACCGGCGAGGAATCGGGCGAGCAGGTTGCGCTGCGCGCGCAGCGGCTGGCGCTCGACCCGGCGGGCATGCAGCTGCTGGCCGAAATCAATCTGGAAAAGATCGGCGCCGCGCTGAACGATACGCGACCGCGCGTCGTGGTGATCGACTCCATCCAGACCGTCTATTCCGAACAGCTCACGTCGGCGCCCGGTTCGGTCGCCCAGGTGCGCGAATGCGCGGCCCAGCTCACGCGCGCGGCCAAACAGGCCGGGCACAGTCTCATCCTGGTCGGCCACGTGACCAAGGAAGGCACGCTGGCGGGGCCGCGCGTGCTCGAACACATCGTCGATACGGTGCTCTATTTCGAAGGCGAGACCGGATCGAGCTTCCGCCTGGTCCGCGCCTTCAAGAACCGCTACGGCGCGGTCAATGAACTGGGCGTTTTCGCGATGACCGAGCGCGGACTGCGTGGCGTATCGAATCCGTCGGCGCTGTTCCTGTCGCAGCACGCCCAGCCGGTGCCCGGTTCCTGCGTGCTGGTGACGCAGGAAGGTACGCGACCGCTGCTGGTCGAGATACAGGCGCTGGTAGACAGCGCGCACGGCAATCCGCGCCGGCTCACCGTCGGGCTCGACAGTGCGCGCCTGGCGATGCTGCTGGCGGTGCTGCACCGGCACGCCGGCGTCACCTGCGCCGACCAGGACGTGTTCGTCAATGCGGTGGGTGGCGTCAAGATCGGCGAGCCGGCCGGCGATCTGGCCGTGCTGCTGGCCATCGTGTCGTCGCTGAAGAACCGGCCGCTGCCAGCCAAGCTGATCGCCTTCGGCGAAGTCGGTCTTGCCGGCGAGATCCGGCCAGCCCCGCGTGGTCAGGAACGTCTGCGCGAGGCGGCCAAGCTCGGCTTCACCCATGCCCTTATTCCGCGCGCCAACGCACCGAAGCAGGCGATCGACGGGCTGACCGTCATACCCGTGGAACGGCTGGAGGAAGCATTCGCGCGGCTGCGCGAGCTGGATTGACGAGGGGCGGAAGCGGTCTCCTGACCGCGACTGATACCTGAAACGAAACCGGCGGCCTGCATACGCCGCGTCGCGGCCAAGGCCGCTCCCACAGGGAGGGCGCAAGACTCGCAGCAGGAGGCTTGGCAAGGGTTCTGTGGGAGGGGTCTTGACCCCGACGGCAGCCTGCATCGAAGCCTGCGGCCGACGGCAGCCAAGTCGCGGCCAAGGCCGCTCCCACAATAATCGCGCCTGATCTAGCTGCCCAGGGACGACTTCGAGCACATCCGCGGTCTGTCCCCGCGCACGAACGCTCAGTGCGCAGCCATGGCGGGCTGCAGCAGCGCAGTCGGCGCCTGCAGTTCCCGTCGCAGTTCGACACCGCATTCATCGACCCACGCATACACGCTGTCGATGGCGCGGGTCGCTTCGGCGAACCAGGCCTGGGCAGTGATACCGCCTGTCTCGCCCAGCAGATTGCGGCGCAGCGTCGTCATCATGCCGCCGACATTGCGTCCAGCCTCGATCGCGGCGCGGCTGCCGTCGGCCGCAGCCAGTGCCTGCCGGACCAGCGCATCGATGCGTGCGGCGAGGAACATCAGGCGTACGCGCGCCACCGGTGCGCACTGACCACGCGATGCGACGCCGGTGCCGATGGCGCGGGCCTGACCGAGGTATTCGGCCAGTGCCGGCAGACTGGCGACGTGGTTGCGTACGCGGCCCGCATCGACGCGACCGGCCGCGCCCAGTTCGACCCGACTTTCGCCCAGCGCGTCCAGCCACTCCAGCGCACGCGACACCAGTTGGCCGTGGCGGCTCAGGCTCTGTTCGGGCAACAGTCCACCATTGCCGAGCAGCTCAATCAGCTCGCGCCACTGGAAGCGGAACACCATCAGTTCGTTGTGAGTGAGGCAGGCACGCGGCATCGCCTCCTCGGCGCGCACGGTGCCGTCGAGTGTCGCGATGCAGCGATCGATCTCCAGCTGCCGTTGCCGCATCTGCGGGGCGAAGCTGGCATCGCCCGCCAGCCATGCGACGCTCATGCCGCGGTGCTGTTGCAGCGTGCGCACCAGCTGCAGCAGCAGCGCACAGTCGTCGAGCGCGCGCAGTGCCGTGTGCGCAGTCTGCGAGGCCGTTCTGCGCCGGTGCCAGGACCGCAGCGCCAGGGCCACGACCAGTGCGGAAGCAATCAAGAGGGCATTCAGCATGTCGGCTCGAAGCGGTAGGTTTTAAGCGTGTCGCCGAGCTGTCCGGCCATCTGTTCGAGATAGCCCGACAGTTCCTGGTTGTCATGCACCAGGTGCTCGTTCCGTTCGGCAAGGCCGGCGACCTGTTCGACGTCGCGCGCCAAGGCTTCGGCGGCGCGGCTCTGTTCGATGCTGGCCTGGGCGATTTCGGTCACCGCGTGCAGCGTGGTGTCGATCTGTGCCGCGATATGCTGCAGGCCGGCGAGCACCGTGGCCGTCTCAGCGGAGCCCAGCGCGACTTCGTCGCCGGCAGCGCGCAATGCCTGGCTGGCGGCCGACACTTCACCCTGCAGGCGCTCGATCAGCGCCTGAACCTCGTCAGTGGCCTGCCGGGTCAGGCCGGCCAGCTTGCCCACTTCGTCGGCGACCACGGCGAAGCCACGCCCGGCTTCACCGGCGCGCGCCGCCTCGATCGCTGCGTTGAGTGCCAGCAGATTGGTCTTCTCGGCGATCGAGGCGATGGTGCCGACGATGCCGCCGATGTCGATCGAACAGGTATCAAGCCGAGCCATGCGTTCACCGGCCGTCTGCATGTCGGCGGCGATGTCGTCCATGCGCAGGCCCAGCTGTCTGCCTGTGCGCATGCCGTCGCCGGCTGCCTCGTGCGCGGCGCGCGCCATTGCGGCGGCGTCGCCGGCCTGTTCGGAACTGAGCGCGAGACTGGTCGACAGCTGTTCGAGCGTCGCGGCCGACCCGACGGTGACTTCGCGCTGCGAGCGCACGCCGCTGTCGCCGGCCTGGGCGTTGGCGCTGCTCTCTCGCGCCGAGTGCTCCAGCTCGCGTACCGCGCGCGACAGCCGAGTCATCAGCCGGACGAATGAGCGCGCCATGCTGTTCATGCTCTCCAGCAGCGCCGGGGCATCGATGCTGCCGGGCTGCAGACGGGCGGTCAGGTCACCGCTTTCGAGCGCCATGGCGAAGCGGGTCAGCGCCTGTTGCGCGCGCGCCACGCGTCGTCGCTGCAGCGACAGGCAGAACAGGCTTGCAGCGAGCGGCAGCAGCGTAGTGGTCGCCACCCAGCCCGACAGGCTGGCAAGCCAGCCGGCGGCAAAGGCGAGCACGATGGCAAGCGCGCCGTGCAGCGAAGTCGAGAGCGGGAGACGCAGACGGATGCTTGCCTGCGAGGTCGGATCTGGGAGCGTGAGCGTATTCATGCCTGCGCTCATGCAAGAGGCAGGCCACCCGTCGCCTTCCGCATTCCTGCGTGGCAAAGGTCGCGCCGAGCGCGGTGCGATGCACACCACCGGTGCGCGCGCGCACCGATGCCGAGCGCATCGTCGGCAGTGGTTGCCGCGACCGGCGTGTTACGGCGCCCCCATCCGGGAGCGGTCGATCAGTGCGCGCCTTCTTCCGCCGCGAGCTTGCGGCGCATGCGTCGCAGGCCGAGCGCGACAAGACCGGCGATGAGCGGAATCGAGATCGCGGTGATCGCCTCCGGGCTCAACGGCAGCAGGTGCTTCACGCCCTTCGCGAGGTACTGCACCAGTTGCGAGGCGTAATAGGTGATGGCGACGATGGACAGCCCTTCGACTGTTTCCTGCAGACGCAATTGCAGACGCGCGCGCCTGTTCATCTGCGCCAGCAGTTCCTGGTTCTGCCGCTGCAGTTCGATGTCGACCCGGGTGCGCAGCAGTTGCGAATTGCGTGCGACGCGGCCGGACAGATCGTCCTGACGGCGGGCGATCGCTTCACAGGTGGAGATCGCCGGCGCGAGCCGGCGGTCCATGAATTCGCCTATGGTCGGGAAGCCTTCGATGCGCTGTTCGCGCAATTCGGCGATGCGGCTGCGCACCAGTCGGTAATAGGCCTGGGCGGCACCGAAGCGGAAGGTGGTGCGCGCGACCGAGTGCTCGACTTCGGCCGCGAGGCGCGTCAGGTGCGACAGCACGCTGCGTTCGTCCTCGGCGCTGGATGCGCTGCCCATGCCATCCATCAGATTGGCCAGTTCGCCCTCTGCACGACCAAGCAGGCGACCGACGTCCTTGGCCACTGGAAAGGCGAGCAGGGCGATGATGCGGTAGGTCTCGATCTCCAGCAGTCGCTGCACCGTGCGCCCGGCCTGGCGCGGCGTCAGCCGCTCGTCGAGCACCGTGTAGCGCGACCAGCCATCGGTCAGCATGAAGTCGGTGAATACCCAGGCGGCGCCATCCGACACCTGGGCGCCGACCGCCTGCCGGCCGCTGGCGATCAGCCGGTCCATCACGCTGCGCGGCGGCAGTTCGGTGGTGGAGCGCAATTCGATATGGGTAGCCACCATCAGCGATCCGGGCAGGCCCTCGAACCAGTGCGCGGGTACGGACGCCAGGGCGCCGCGGCTGCAATCCTCGCTGGCCTCCGGCGTGCGGAAGAAGGCATAGCTGGAGAACTCGTTGTGGCGCTCCCACTTCAACTTGAAGTCGCCGAGGTCGAGCTGCAGATGACCGCCCTCGGCCAGCGGCAGCTGGCGGGCGTAGGCGTCGGCCAGTAACTGCAAGTGGCGCAGTTCGTCGTCTTCGCGCACGCCGTCGTGCATCAGCGCCACGTAGGACACCAGCTGCGGATGCGCGACCGGCACCGGCGGTCGGGCGTGCAGTTCGTTGTTCAGCTTGTAGCGCAGCGGATGCTCGGTCAGCTTGCCGGCGGTGGCGTGTTCGGGCGTCGTCATGAAGAGAGGGCGTGTGATGTCCGGTGCGCATTGTGCAGCAGAGCAGGGCGGCGCGGGCGCGTGACGCATTTCACGCGAGCGGTCGGCGCGGCGCCGTTCGGGCGATGACTTCTGCCGTTCGTCATCGTCGGGTCGAGATTGACGCTGCGCTGATTTAACCTCAAGTCACAAATTCTCCGCATGGACTTGCAGCTCATGATTCCTGCCAGGTCAGCCCAGCACGGCTTCACCTTGATCGAACTGATGATCGTGGTGTTGCTGTTGGCCATCATTTCAGCGTTCGCGCTGCCTGCGTTCCAGAGCTTCATTGCGTCGAACCGGCTGACGTCGGAGGCTAACGAACTGCTCGCCGGGCTCAATCTGGCGCGCTCCGAGGCGGTGCGAACGCAGCGCCGCGTCGTGCTCTGCCGTGCCACGACCTCAGCCGGGCTGGTCGACAGGGCCTCCGGTTGCGTCACGACTGCCGACACGCAGCCTTGGCAGAGCTGGGTCGTCTTCGTTGATCAGGATGCAGATGGCGTGTTCGACGCTGGCGAAGCTGTGCTTCGCGAGCAGGTGATCACCGGCAATAGCTTGAACCTGGTGTCGGATGAGGCGCTGCGTACGGCCGGCAACCGGATCGCCTACCGGCCCGACGGATTGGCGCGAGCGCCGGGCTCGCTTGCGCTGCAGGGCGCAGTGATCAGCGTCTGCGACAGCAGCGGCTCGCTTGCAGTGACCGCCAATGCGCGCAACGTGACGCTGCTGTCGGGCAGCCGCGTGGCGGTCACGCGCGGGGGCAACGCGAGTTGTGGTGTCACGGCATCGGTGGAAGAAGCGGAGGAAGCTCCATGAACAAGCCTGTCGATGCACGCCGGCAGGCCGGTGTGTCGCTGATCGAAGTGCTGGTTGCGCTGTTCGTGCTTGCCTTCGGCATGCTCGGCATCGCCGGCATGCAGACGATGGCGATGAAGGCCAACCAGAGCGCATTTGAACGGAACGCAGCGGTGATCTCGGCCAATTCCATCGTCGAACGCATACGCAGCAACCAGCAATGGACCCGTGACGGCAGCTATAACCGCGCGCTGCCCACCGGCGCGTGCACCGCACCTGAAGGACTGGACCGGGTGTCGCTGGACATCAATGCCTGGCTGACCGAATTGAGAACCAACCTCGGAGATGCGGCCTGCGGCGGCATCAACTGCGCGGGCGACCCGGTGTTCTGCCGCATTTCGGTGCGCTGGGACGACAGCAGGGTGCAGGGTGGCGCAGCGGCGCAGGTTTTCGAAGTGGACGTACGCATATGAAGCGGCAAACAGACAAGCAGCGCGGCATTTCGCTAGTCGAGGTAATGGTCGCACTGGCGTTGGGGCTGATCGTATCGGTCGGTGCACTGTCGCTGATGCTCGGCAATCGCCAGTCCTACCGCACGACAGAGTCGCTTGCGCGGGTGCAGGAGGCGACGCGCATCACCTTCGACCTGATGTCGCGCGACCTGCGCGCCGCAGGCATCAATGCCTGCAGTGGCGGCGTGCGGGTGATGAACCTGCTCGCCGACACGACGACCTCCCGCTGGTGGACGGACTGGAATGGCGGCCTGCGCGGGTTCGACGACGGCGATGTATCGACGGCGGTTGCATTCGGCTCGGCCTTGGAGAACCGGGTTGCCAACACCGACATGATCGAACTGATGCACGCATCGACCACCGCGTTTCCGGTCAAGGTACATAACGCGTCCGCGGCAGAAGCGACACTCGCCGGGCTGACTGTGCCGGCCCGCTCGATTGCGCTGGAGAAGCCGGGCGGGCAGAGCCACGGATTCGTGGCAGGCGATCTGCTCGTAGTCTGTGATTACGAGGACACGACCCTGTTCCAGGTGACCGGCGCTAACGCGGACGCGAACTCGGTTTCACACGCTTCGCGCGCCGATGTGGCCGTGACTCCAGGTAATTGCGCGAATACGCTGGGCTTCCGCGCCCTTTGCACCTCCGCGGTCGCCCGCAACTTCCAGCCGGGTTCCCAGGTGATGCGCTTCGAACCTGTTGCCTGGTTTGTCGGCAATAACGGCCGCACCGGCAGCGAAAGCAGTCCGACCTCTCTGTACCGCATCCGCGTCGTCAACGATGGTGCCGGAAACGCAGCTCCGATGATCGAGGAGGTGGTCGAAGGGGTGCGCAACATGCAGTTCCGCTACATGTACGACCGCGATGATTCGTACCGTCTTGCATCGGGCCCTAACAAGGTCGACGACTGGCGCCTCGTTACGGGGATCGAGATCACTCTCACCATCGAGTCACCGGAATCCGGCACGACCACCAGCACGACGCAGCCGCGTCTGACACGCACGCTCACGCACGTGGTCAATCTGAGGAATCGTGTGCCATGACAGTCCATCTTCATCCAGGAGCCCGCCAGCGCGGGGCGACCCTGCTGATCGCGCTGGTCATGCTGGTCGTGATGACGCTGCTCGGCCTAGCGAGCATACGCAGCACCAGCATGCAGGAGCGCATGGGGGCCAATCTGTATGACCGCAGTCTTGCCTTCCAGGCCGTCGAATCGGCGCTGCGCGAGGGCGAGGCGCGCATCACCATCAATACCGCGGTGACCAACAGTGCCGGTCTTTATTGCCCGCCCAATGGCGTGCCTCCCAGTTGCGCAGCGCCCGGGCCGTCGGCAACCGAATCGGCCACCGAGGGCGAAACGCCGTCGGCGTCCACTGCGACTTATATCGAGCGCTGGAAGGACCCGGCTACCTCTTGGGCCAGTGCCAGCACATGGTGGGGCAGCGTCGACGACGACATGAAGGCCCGGCTTGGCGGGGCGAACCGGCAGCCGCAGTACATCATCGAGTACATGGGGCAGTCGGAGGACGGTACCGGCTGTGGTCAGAGCGGTAACACGAACTGCCGCGGGCCGCGCTATCGCGTGACCGCCCGCATGCCACCGGTGGATGGTCTTCCCAACGTCATCCTCCAGACCAACTACCGGCCGTGAATTCACTCGGAGTACGCATCATGAGCGCAATCCCCTCCCGCTTCGGCTGGCGCAAACGCGCACTGAGCACGGCATTGCTGGCTGCGTTTGCGTCGGCGCCGGCACTCGCTCAGACCGAGATTTCGAATCTGCCGCTGGTGCTGAACGTGACCGCCGCGCCGAATGTGATGATGATTCTCGACAACTCCGGGTCGATGCTCTACGAGACGCTACCCGACTACTTCCGGGACATCTGGGATTTCGAACTGGCGATGCGCAACACCGGCAGCACCAGCATTTACATGCCGGACTACGATGACCTGAACATATTCAATCTAGCGCTCCGGTCATCGTCGCTGAACCGCATCTACTACAACCCCCACGTGACCTACCGTACCTGGACGAACGCGGACGGAACCGGCTATGCCCAGTCCTCGCCGACGGCCGCACCGATCCGTCCCGGCTCGACCACGACAATAGACCTGACGACGGAAAAGACGCACACCTTCCGCTGGCGGACGAACACCTCGGTCACGACCTTCTCCGCAAGTTCTTCTGCGGTGCCGCGCACATTCTCATGCCCGGACGGCCCTGATGGCAACACGCAACCGGACGACACCTGTGCCCAGACCTACGCGCCGATGACCTTCTTCGTCCATAAGGGCACGGGATCGATCTACGAGCGGGCCAATTACTATCGTTATCGCATCGTTGGCGCTGCCGCCACTCGCAAGGACATGGCGGATGGCACCGAAACCGCAGTAACCAGCTTCAGCTGGGCGGGCGGCATCACGCGCACGCTGGACCAGGAAAAGCAGAACTTCGCCAACTGGTATACCTACAACCGCAGCCGTATCAATGCGGCGAAGGGCGGGGTGAGCTACGCCTTTTCGACGCTGGGGCAGAATTACCGAGTGGGCTTCCGTACCATCAACGGCACGACGGGATGGCTGGATATCCCGACCAACGGCACCTTCTCGGATACGAATCGCAGCAATTTCTTCACCAGCCTGTTCGACGCCGTGGCCGACGGCAACACACCGCTGCGCATATCGCTGTGGAACGCAGGCGCCTACTTCAAAACGGCTGACCCATGGGGCCCGAACGTTGGTGGCGCCCCGCTGAGCTGCCGTCAGAGTTTTGCCATCCTGACCACCGACGGCTATTACAACGACAACAGCACGGTCTACTCGACCGCAGGCAATGCCGACGGCACCAAGGGTCGGCCCTACGCGGATACGCAGTCGGTCACGCTCGCAGACATCGCGATGTACTACTACGACACCGATCTGCAGCCCGACATCGAGGACAACGTGCCGACCACCCCGGAGGACGGCAACAACCGGCAGCACATGAACACCTTCGGCGTGTCCTTCGGTCTTACCGGCTCGCTGAATACGGCAACCGATCTGCCACGCCTGACCTCGGGCGAAATTTCCTGGCCGAGCATTTCCACCGACGCCGGCAAGCTCGACGACCTGTGGCACGCGACGATCAACGGCCGCGGTCAATTCGTCAATGCTGGTGACCCGCAGGAATTCGCCGACGGCCTGAAGGGCGCGCTGGATTCCATCGTCGCGCGCACCGCTTCATCGTCGAACCTTGGTGTGTCGTCGGCCCAACTGCGGCAAGGCAGCCGGGTGTTCCAGGCGCGATTCACAAGTGAAGTATGGACAGGCGACATCTGGTCCTTCCTGATCGGCAGCGACGGCGAGATCCCGACCGACCCCGAGTGGCGGGCATCGGAACGGGTACCGACCCCGGCCAACCGGAACATCTACACGCGCAATGGCAGCACTGCGGTCCCTTTCGTGTGGGACCAGCTCAGTGACGCGCAGAAGGCCACGCTGGGCAACAACAGCGCCGTGCTCGACTATCTGCGCGGCGTGCGCAGCGGCGAGTCGAGCGAAGGCGGTACCTTCCGCAATCGCTCGTCGCTGATCGGCGACATCGTGCATTCGTCGCCGGTCTATGTCGCGGCGCCGGACGACTTCGCCTACGAGCGTTTTTCGTGGCCCGGCGCTTCGACCTACCAGACACACCGGGTTCTGCGTTCGGACCGCACACCGATGCTCTATGTCGCAGCGAACGACGGCATGCTGCACGGTTTCGTCGCGAGTACGGGTGCGGAGCGCTTCGCCTACGTGCCTTCGTCGTCGCTGGCGCAGATGTATCAGCTGACGCGGCCCAGCTACACCCACCAGTTCATCAACGACGGCGCACTGACCGTGGCCGACGTCTATGACGCCGGCACCGCGAACGCGTGGCGCACGCTGCTGGTAGGTTCCACTGGGCGCGGCGGGCGTCAGCTGTACGCGCTCGATGTCAGCGATCCGACCATCCCGGCTGACAACCCCGCCGGACGGCGCGTCATGTGGGAATTCTCGGACGCTGACTTTGGCAAATTCACCGGCAGGCCGGTCGTTGGCAGGATGAATAACGGCGACTGGGCGGTGCTGGCGGGCAACGGCTACAACAGCAACGAGTACAAGGGCTTCCTGTTCGTCGTCAATGCAACGACCGGTGAGCTCATCAAGAAGATCGACACTGGCGCCTGCCCGGAGACCGATGACCCGTGCGTCAGCAACGGTCTGGCCGAAGTGACCACCTGGGACGAGGACAGCGACGGCGATATCGACTACGTCTATGCGGGCGACCTGCGCGGCAATCTGTGGCGTTTCGACGTCACCTCCAGCACGCCGTCCCAGTGGAAGGTGTCGTTCGGCACCGATACGTCGCCGCTGCCGCTGTTCCGCGCGCGTAACGCGTCGGGCACGCCGCAGCCGATCACCTCCAAGGTCGAGGTGCTGCTCGACCCCTCTACCGGCACGCGCTGGGTGTCCTTCGGTACCGGCCAGTTCCTCGGCGACACCGATCGCGCCAGTACCGCACTGCAGACCTGGTACGGTCTTTACGACAACTACCCGAACGCGGCCACCTCTCCGGTAAGCGGTCGCTCGGATCTGGCGCAGCGCGTGGTTCTGGTCGAAACCGAACAAACCACCACGACGGAGACCGAGAACGCCGAAGGCGAGACCGAAACGACGAGCGAAACTGTCAAGGTGAGGGTCATTTCCGCCCAGGGCGACACGACAGGCGGCGACCGGGTCATCGATGCGGACGGCACCTACATCCGCAAGGGCTGGTATCTGGATCTCGTTCCGCCCACCGGCACGGCGGCAGGCGAACGCATGATCTACGGCGTACAGGCCTTCGGTGGTGCATTGTTCGCAACCAGTGCGATTCCGGCGGACGATCCCTGCACACCGGGCGGCTCGGGCTGGCTGATGGCCATCGACCCCTACACCGGTGGCCGCCTCGATACCGACCTGTTCGCCAGCCGGACCCAGGTGACCGTCACCACCGGTGACTCGAGCACCAATTACTACGTCAGCGCCGTCAGTACCGGATCGATGCCGTCCAGCCCCATCCTCGTGCGCAACGAGGGGGGCTCGAGCAACCAGAGCGGCGGGACGAAGGTGGGTCGCTCGGATGCGCTGGTCAATACGTCCGATCTCGGTATCCTGCGTGAGCGCCTGAACCTGAAGGACCGCTTCGGCCGGATTTCCTGGCGCGAACTGATTGCCGACTGACACGGAATACATACAGATGAACACCGCCAACAACACTCACCTTCAGCGCGGCTTCACGCTGATCGAACTGATGATCGTGGTCGCCATCATCGGCATCCTCGCCGCGATCGCCTATCCGAACTACACGCAGTACGTGATCGACAGCCGGCGCGCGACAGCCGCCGCCTGCCTGTCGGAACAGGCGCAGGCGCTCGAACGCTTTTTCACCACCAATCTGACCTATGTCGGTGGTGGCACCAACCTGAACACGCGGCAGTGCGTCACCGATCTGGCCGGGTTCTATACCTTTGCGTCGGACATCGACACGGCACGAGCGTTTGACATCACGGCCACGCCGCTCAACGCCCAGCTGAACAACGACAGCAAGTGCGGTTGCGTGCTGACGCTGAACCAGACCGGCACCAAGGGTGCGTCCGGTTCGGCTGCGCGCTGTTCGACCGCGGCCGGTGTGTCCGCCTGCTGGAAGTGAGTGGCAGACACCGAAATTGACACGGAACGGCGTGCCGCCGGCCAGGGGACGCTCAAGCTGCAAGGTGGGCAGGCCGTATACGACTGATCGTCGCTCACCTCGTCTCACATGTCCGGCCCCCATCCACAGTCGGGTTTCACGCTGCTGGAACTGATGATCACGATCGCCATCCTGGCCGTGATCGCTGCGTTCGCGGTACCGTCCTTTCAGTCCCTGATCATGCTCAACCGGCTGGCCAGCGAGGCGAACGAACTGGTGGCTGCACTCGGTCAGACGCGCACCGAAGCGATACGCGTGAACCGGCGCGTCATCCTCTGCCGCGCTGCGACGGATGGCGCCACGGTGGCCGCTGCCACCGGATGCGTTGCCGGCGCCGGCCGCTGGGCCGGCTGGATGGTGTTCGTCGACGCCGATGGCAGCGGAACCTACAACCCGAACGCGGCGAGCAACCCGGACGAGGTGCTCATCCGTACGCACGCCTTTCACGGCAACCTCCTTCAGACCGTAGCGGGCAATGCGCTGGCCGGCGCCGGCAACCGCATCGTGTTCCGGCCTGACGGTCTGGCGCGCGCACCCGGCCAGACCTTGCTGCAGACGGCCACGCTGCGGCTGTGCCATGCATCGGCCACGATGCAGCAGAACGCGCGCGACGTCAGGCTGGGCGGTGGCAGCCGCGTCAGCGTGGCACGCGCGACCTCTGCCGCCTGCGCGGCGCCGGAGGACGTGTGATGCGCGCCTCTGCAGCGCAGTCCGGCATCTCGCTGATCGAGGTGCTGGTCGCCATATTCGTGCTGGCCATCGGCATGCTGGGCATGGCGGCGCTGCAGATGGCCTCTCTGCGTTCCAATCAAAGTTCCTACGAGCGCAGTGCGGCCGTCATGGCTGCTTACACGATGATCGACCGCCTGCGCGCCGACGTCACCGCGGCGCGTGCCGGTAGCTACAACCTCGCCCTCGACGACGACTGCGCGTCACCGGGCGGCACCACTTTTCCGGAGATCCAGCTTGCCGCCTGGCTGGCCGATCTGCGGACCAGCATGGGACCGTCCGCCTGCGGCGGCGTGACCTGCAGCGCGGGCGCTGCCGCAAGCTGCGTCATCAGCGTGCGCTGGGACGACAGCCGGGTGCAGGGCGGCCTGAGCAACCAGACCTTCAGCATCGAGGCGCGACTGTGAATACGCGCGGGCAGGGCGGCAGCACGCTGATCGAACTGATGATCGCGCTCACGCTCGGGCTGTTCATCATCGGTGCCGCCATCGCGCTGATGCTGAGCAACCGGCAGACCTACGACACGACCGAAGGTCTGTCGCGCATCCAGGAATCGACACGCACTGCGTTCGAACTGCTCGCCCGCGACATCCGCGAAGCCGGGCTCAATTCCTGCGGCGGCGCGCTGCAGTTCGTCAATGTGCTGACCAATTCGTCGTCGCTTTGGTGGACGCAATGGAATGGCGGCGTGCGCGGCTACGGCGGCAGCGACGCCTTCGCCGGTGCGCCCTTCGGCTCGGGCGCCGGTCAGCGCGTCGCCGGTACCGCAGCACTGCACATCATGCGCAGCGGCAGTCAGCCGCAGACGGTGGCCAACCACGATACCGGCAGCCAGTTGCTGACGCTGAGTCCGCGCAACAGCGCGCTGTCGGCCGGCGATCTGGCCATCGTCTGCAATTTCAGCCAGGCCAGCCTGTTCCAGGTGTCGGCAGCCGATGACAGCACGGTGTCGCACGGCATCGGCGGCACACCCGGCAACTGCTCGCGCGGCCTCGGCTTCGCCAATCCGCCTGACTGCAGCGAAACCGGTCAGACCTACCGCTTCGAGGCGAATGCCGTGGTGATGCGGCTGGAGTCCCTGGCCTGGTACGTCGGCAACACCGGCCGCACATCGACGACGTCGCGTTCGCTCTATCGCGTGGCCCCGCAGAACGAGGCCGGCACGCTGTCGCTGGTGACCGAAGAGGTGCTCGACGGCGTGATCGACCTGCAGCTCGACTACCTGATCGAAGGCGGCAGCGCCTATGTCGCCGCATCAGCGGTCACCGACTGGAATGCGGTGACCGGTGTGCGCATGCGTCTGACGATAGAGGAGCCGGATCGCCCCGCGGCTGTGACCGACCGCGTGCGCCGGACGATGACGCACGTCGTCACGCTACGGAACCGGATGTCATGACGGCGCGTCGGGTACATGCGCAACGTGGCGTCACCCTGGTGGTGGCGCTGATGCTGCTGATCGCCATCACGCTGCTCGGTCTGGCCAGCATGCGCGGGACCGGCATGCAGGAGCGCATGAGCGCCAATCTGTACGACCGCGCGATCGCCTTCCAGGCTGCCGAATCGGCGCTGCGCGAGGCGGAGGCGCTGCTCGCCACCGGCACGGCTGGCCCGTTCGACGGCACGGTCGGCGGCCTCTATCCGAAGCCGGCGCCGGGCGCCGAGGATTTCGCCAATCGCTGGGAGGCGACCGCCACCGTGTGGGCCAGCGCCTCGGTGTGGTGGGAGGGGGCCGACGCCGACACGCGCGCCAAGGCGGCAGGGGCGCCGCAATACATCATCGAGGACCTCGGCATCTGGCCGTCTACGCCGGACTGCGATACGGTCACCACCATCGCCGCCGACTGCCTGAAACCGCGCTACCGCATCACGGCGCGCAGCGCACCGGTGTCGGGCCGACCTTCGGTGTTGCTGCAGACCACTTACCGGCCATGACCATGCATCCGCTTCCCGCCCTCTACCGCTTCCTCGCTGCGCTGCTTCTGGCCTGCCTTGTCGGGCAGCCCCTGCGCGCCGCGGTCGACATCGCCGACGCACCCATCATGATCGGGAGTTCGGTCGCCCCCAACCTGATGTTCCTGCTCGACGATTCGGGCTCGATGCAGTGGGAGGTCATGCCGGACGAAAACCTCTATTCCGCCTACTACCTGTTTCCGGTCCCGTTCGGGCTGTATGGCGGCAGCACCTATACCTCGCAGGTGCCGACCTTCCAGGACAACAACATCCACAACTTCTTCAGCCGGTCGCCGGACAACAACGCGGTGTTCTACAACCCGCAGACAACCTACAAGCCCTGGATACGCCACACCGGCGTCAGCTTTGGCGACGTATCGCCGACGGCGGCACCTTACAACCCGTCCGACACCTCTCGCGGCACGCTCAACCTCACTGCGTCGCAGACGCAATCGGCCTACTGGTTCACCAACACGTCGAACACAAACCAGAATTCCGCGAGCTACGCCTGCGGTCCGCCGTGCAACCAGACCTTCCAGCCGATCACCTTCTTCATCTATCGGGGCAGCGGCTCGCGGGTCAGTGCGGCGAATTACACGAAGTACCAGATCCGCGGCACGCGGGCCTACAAGCGCGACCCGGTCACCGCGGCAGAGGTCGAGATCACCAGCTTCAGCTGGCCCAATGGTGTCACCCGCACGGTTGCGCAGGAAACGCAGAACTTCGCCAACTGGTTCAGCTACTACCGCAGTCGCATCCTCGCGGCGCGCGCTGGCGCGTCGATCGCCTTTGGCCAGCTCGGTACCAATTATCGGGTTGGTTTCCGCACCATCAACGGCGACGGGCAGCTGCTGATACCGACCAGTGGAACCTTCAGCGGCAGCAATCGCGAAACCTGGTTCCAGCGCCTGCTCGAAACCGACATCGGCACCAGCGGCACGCCGCTGCGCACCGCGCTGAACTGGGCCGGCAACTACTTCGAGACCAAGACGGGAACCGACGACCCGTGGAAGGACGCGGCCTACACCAATCCGCTGGCCTGCCGGCAGTCCTTCACCATCCTGACCACCGACGGCTACTGGGGTGACACTTTTTCGCTGCCGGTGGGCAGCCAGAACGCTGACGGCAATGAAGCGCGGCCTTACCGTGACACGCACAGCAACACGCTGGCGGACGTGGCGATGCACTACTACAAGCGCGATCTGCGTACCGGCATCGCCAACAATGTTCCGACCAGCAGCCGCGACCCGGCGAACTGGCAGCACATGGTCACCTTCGGGCTGTCGCTGGGCACCAGCGGCACGCTGGACCCGGCCACCGATCTGCCGGCGCTGACCGCGGGCACCAAGACCTGGCCGAATCCGACGCTGAGCTCGCCAGCCAAGCTGGACGACCTCTGGCACGCCAGCCTGAACGGCCGCGGTGGCTTCGTGAACGCATCGAATCCGACGCAGTTCATCGACGGGCTGTCGGCCATGCTGACCGATATCGGCGAACGGGTGGCCTCCAGCGGCACCGTATCCGCGACCAGCACGTCGGTCACGTCGAACACGCTGCTGTTCCAGGCCCGATTCGTCGGTGGCGACTGGACAGGCGACCTCTGGGCGACGCGCATCCTGACCGACGGCACGCTGGCGACCACGCCGAGCTGGAAAGCGTCCGAACACCTGCCGACGCCGGCCAACCGCTCCATCTACACCTGGTCCGGCACCGCCGGCATTCCCTTTCAGTGGGCGAACCTGACCGCAGCGCAGCGAACCACGCTCGGGTCGTCGGCCGTCCTCGACTACCTGCGCGGCGTGACCTCCGGCGAGGCACGCAATGGCGGCAGCTATCGCAACCGCTCGTCGGTGCTGGGCGACATCGTGAATTCGGCGCCGCTCTACGTCGGTGCGGTGACCGATCTGCGGCTCGACCGCTTCGGCTGGACAGGCGCCAGCACCTATCAGGACCACCGCGCAGCCGTGGCTTCCCGGCGCGAGATGGTCTACGTCGCGGCCAATGACGGCATGCTCCACGCTTTCGACGCGCGCACCGGTGACGAGCGATTCGCCTTCGTCCCCAGTGGCGCGCTGGCAACGATGAAAACGCTGGCCAACACCGATTACGCGCACAAGTTCATCAACGACGGCTCGGTCGTCGTGGCGGAGGTGTACTTCGGCGGCGCCTGGCGCACGGTGCTGGTCGGCACGCAGGGGCGCGGTGGCAAGAGCGTATACGCGCTCGACATCACCAATCCGGACGGCTTCGCCGCGAACAAGGTGCTGTGGGAATACACGCATACCAGTCTGGGCCAGACCACCGGCACACCGGTCATCACCCGGCTCAACGACGGCAGCTGGGCAGTCGTCGTCGGCAATGGCTACAACAGCACCAATGCGCGCGCCGAGCTGTTCGTGCTGAACATTTCGAATGGCGCGCTGCTCGCGCGCATCGACACGCTGCGTGGCTCCAGCGGTACGCCGAACGGCCTGGCCGCGGTGGAAGGCGTCGATGTCGATCGCGACGGCGATACCGATTACTTCTATGGCGGCGACCTGCTCGGCAATCTGTGGAAGTTCGACCTGAGCAATGCCGCGCCGACGCAGTGGCGGGTCGCCTACGGAACCACCGCGGCGCCCGATCCACTCTTCACTGCACGCAGCGCGAGCAACGTGGTGCAGCCGATCACCGGCGGCGTGAGCGTCGGTTTCAATCCGGCCGACCGCAAGCTGTGGGTGTTCTTCGGTACCGGCCGCTATCTGTCGACCGGCGACCTATCCACCACGGCAACGCAGACCTGGTACGGTCTGAACGACACCGGCACGACCATCGCCAGCCGCAGCAATCTTGCCCAGCGAGTCATTCTGGAGGAGGGCGCGACAGGGCAGGGCGACCGCTATCGCGTCATTTCCAAGCCCGGCGACACGACGGGCGGCAGCACGATGACCAACAAGCGCGGCTGGTACATCGACCTCACGTCGCCGACCGCCGGCGCCGAGGGCGAGCGCATGGTTTTCGCACCCGTGCTGGGCGCGAGCACACTGTTCGCCAGCACACTCATTCCGAGTAACGACCCCTGCGAACCAGGCGGACGCGGCTGGGTACTCGGCGTCAATCCATTCACCGGCGGCCGCCAGGATTTCGACGTGTTCGACTTCAACCGCGATGGCGGCGTCGATGCCGGCGATCAGGTCAACCTCGCCAACGGCGACGGCACCAACCGCAAGGTGGTCGGCAGCGGCTACAGCACGGACAGCCTTCCGGGCAGTCCGCTGCAGCTGGGCAAGCAGCAGATCGTTGGCGGCTCGGATGGCAATGCGCAGTCACGCAGGGTGTCGGACGGCCTGCGTTCCGGCCGCGTATCGTGGAAAGAGATACTGAGGGACTGACGATGAAAGCCTTGATTGCCGGACTGATGTGCGTGGCCGGCGGCGCCTGCGCCGCTGAACCTTTGTCGCCGATCGCCAATCCGTCGCTGTATGAATCGCGCGGCACGGTCGGCGCCGTGGACAGCGCGTCCGGCACGCTGATGATCGGTGGCAAACGTTACAAGGCGAACGCGAACACCGTCATCTTCATTGATGACGGTCGCGGCAACGTGCGCAAGGCGCTGAAGCTGACCGACATTCCACCCAACGTTCCGGTCAGCTTTTCCGCCGGCGAAGACGGACAGGTCACGCAGATCTACGTAGGCAGCGGAATCCAGCCGTACCGGCCGTAGTCGCGAGGCCGCAAGTACCGAATGGGAACGGCGGCTCAATCGAGGATGGACGGCGGTTGTGGATGCTTCAGATGAATCGGACGCACTCACACGCCCATATCAATAGTTCTGAAAATTACTGTTTTCAGAACTTACATCGAGGTATGAAACTTCGCTCTCAACATATTGAACAGAAACGATTCTCTACCCGCTCTTCTGACGCCGAAAAGCAAAATTTCAAGCTGAAGTGAACAGGTGTGCGATCAGCGCAACGCCAATTGCCGCGACCGCAAGCGAAGTCCACGACGCCAGACCGCTCATGTAGCCGTCGGGAATTTCCACCGGTTTCAGGGTCGTCAGCACGCGCCGGTATTGCACGACCGCCAGCGTCACTGACATCGAGCCCAGTGCGATCAGCGCCACGCCTATCCAGAACGACAGGCCGTGCGGCGCGCCGTTGAGCGTCTTCTGGTTGCCCAGCATCGCAACGAACAGCGCGAAGCGTTCGATCGCGAAACCGAAAGCCATCAGCGCCAGCGCGGTGCGCGACCACGCGAGCAAGGTGCGCTCGGCGGCAAAGAAAACGCGCGGATCGTTCAGGTCCGACATGCTCAGCCTTGCGCCGGCGGACGCCGGCGGTAGGTCACGACCAGCACGTCGCGCCAGGCGGGCTTCGACGGATCGAGCGGATGGATGGGCGTGACACCGTGCAGCGCCCGCTGGTCGTTCACCAGCGCCGCATCGCAGGGCGCCGTCAGCGTGAAGCTGTCGAGACGCTTGCCTTCGGGCGAGAAGATTTCCGTGGTGCCGCTCTCGACGTTTTCCCGCCGCACCATCATGACCAGCACGAAATCGACGCCGTCGCGATGCACGCCCTCGGGTGTCGGCTTGCCCTCGCCGTCCGCGCGCGCCTCGATGCGGAACTGATGCACCTCGATGTGCGCGTCGTGACCCGGGTGCAGGCGCTGAAACACCGCCAGCCCGAACTGCGCCACCGTCTGCATGGTCGAGCCGCCGAGCACCTGCGGCCGTACCGGCTCGAAGTGGCGTTCTACGCCGCCATTCAGCGTGTTGTAGTCCAGGCTCTGGTAATGCGGCTGGTGCGGCTCGAACTGGATGCGCAGTCCGTCGGCAGGCGCGCTGAGCACCGCGTAACGACGGCGACGGTAGCGGCCACCGTCCGCCATATAGGTATCGGTTTCCAGATCGCCCCAGCTGGCGGCGAATACGTCCCAGTCGGCGCGCCAGCCGGAACGCAGGCTGGACAGTGCGTCGCGTACCTGCGCCGACGGCAGGAAACAGAAATCGTGAGCCGCGACGTTCTCGGCGAGCGCGCGGGCAAAAGTGCCGGTATTCAGGGAGGGGGACATCTGTGACAGAACGACGAAAACCACTAAAGCAGGGACGATACTCCCCTGCCCCCGGCAACGCACGCGCCGGCTCGAATTAGAATCGATGCCCCGCCGGAGATCCCGTCACATGCCCCGCTTCTGCGCCAACCTGTCACTGCTGTTCACCGAACACCCCTTCGCCGAGCGCTGGGCGGCCGCCGCACGCGCCGGTTTCCGCGGCGTCGAATGCCATTTTCCGTACGCCGAACCGGTCGCCGTGCTGGCCGAGGAAGTGCGCCGTAACGGACTTGAGCAGGTGCTGTTCAACCTGCCGCCCGGTGACTGGGCTGCCGGCGAACGCGGCATCGCCTGCCTGCCCGACCGCGTCGCCGAATTCGAGGATGGCGTCGGTCGCGCCATCGAGTACGCCCGCGCACTCGGCTGCCGGCGCATCAACTGCCTGGCCGGGATCGCACCGGCGGGTGCCGAGCGTGCCGAACTGCTGTCGGTGATGGAAGGGAATCTGCGCTTCGCTGCACGGGCACTGGCGCGGGAAAGCATCGAACTGCTGGTCGAGCCGATCAACGACCGCGACATGCCGGGCTTCCTGCTGAACCGTTCGGCCGACACGCTGGCGCTGATCGAACGCGTCGGCGAAGCCAACGTGAAGCTGCAGTACGACGTCTATCACATGCAGATCATGGAAGGCGACCTCGCCCGCACGCTGCAGCGCGAACTGCCGCGCATCGGTCACGTGCAGATCGCCGACAACCCGGGGCGTCACGAACCGGGCAGCGGCGAGATCAACTACCCCTTCCTGTTCGACTGGCTGGACCGCATCGGCTACACCGGCTGGGTCAGCGCGGAATACATCCCGGCCGGCGATACGGCCGCAGGCCTAGGCTGGCTGCCGCGCTGAGCGTCAGGGCAGCGCGAATCCGTCGGTAGCCAGCATCACTTCGCAGCGTTCGGGAAGAACAGCTGCTGGCCGTCTATCCTGTAGTCGGCAATCGCCTTCTGGCCTTCGGCCGACACCACCCAGTCGATGAAGGCCTGGCCATCCGCCTTCTTCACGTGTGGGTGCTTGTCCGGATTGACCAGGATGACGCCGTACTGGTTGAACAGGCGCTTGTCACCTTCGACCGTAATGACCAGGTCGCCGCGGTTCCTGAACGACAGCCAGGTGCCGCGGTCGGCCAGGATGTAGGCGTTCATCGACGCCGCGGTGTTCAGCGCCGGGCCCATGCCGGATCCGGCATCGCGGTACCAGGCACCCTTGCTCGCATCGAGGTCCATACCGGCGATTTTCCACAGACGCAGTTCGGCGGCGTGCGTGCCGCTCTTGTCGCCGCGCGACACGAAGGGCGCCTGCGCGGCCTGGATCGCCTTCAGCGCTTCGGTGATGTCCTTGCCACCCGCCACCTTGGCCGGATCCGACTTCGGTCCGATCAGGATGAAGTCGTTGTACATCACCTCCTGGCGTTTCACGCCGAAGCCTTCGGCGATGAATTTCTCCTCCGCCGCCTTGTCGTGCACGAACACCACGTCGGCGTCGCCGCGGCGCGCCATGTCCAGCGCCTGACCGGTACCCAGCGCGACCACGCGCACCTCGATGCCGGTCTTCGCCCGGAATACCGGCAGCAGGTGCTTGAACAGGCCGGACTGTTCGGTCGAGGTGGTGGACGACACGGTGATGAAGCGATCAGCCGCCTGTGCGCAAGGCACGGCCAGCGTGATCGCGGCGACCGCCGCGGTGGCAATGAATGAACGGCGGATCAGGTCCATGAAAGCTCTCCTCTGAGGTACTGCCCGGCTTCGGCCGAGCGCGGTGCGGCGAAGAAGTCGGCCACCGGCGTGTGTTCGGTGATGCGGCCGGTGTCGACGAATACGATGTCGTCGGCCAGGCGGCGCGCCTGGCCGAGGTGGTGGGTGACCATGACGATGGAACAGCCGTCGTCGGCGATGACGCGGATGATGCGTTCCACTTCGGCGGCGGCGCCGGGGTCGAGGCTGGCGGTCGGCTCGTCGAGGAAGAGCACGCGCGGTCGCAAGGCCCAGGCGCGGGCGAGCGCCACGCGCTGCTGTTCGCCGCCGGACAGCACGCGCGCCGGGCGGTCGGCGAGCGCGGCGAGGCCGACGCGTTCCAGCACGTCGAGCGCGCGCGTGCGGCGTTCCGCCGCCGGCACACCAGCCAGGTAGAGCGCATAGGTCACGTTGTCGAGCACGCTGCGGCGGAGCATGACCGGGCGCTGGAACACCATGGCCTGCACCGGCGCACCGCTGCCGCCATTCCACAGGATGCGGCCGGCGGTCGGCTCGATCAGGCCGTGCATCAGGCGCATCAGCACGCTTTTTCCCGCACCGTTCGGGCCGAGTATCAGCGTGCGTCGCCCCGCTTCGATGCGCAGCGACACGTCGCGGATCAGTGCGCGGTCGCCCGCCTCGTAGCGCAGCGCCTCCAATGTGAGCAGTACGTCAGCCATGGCGTCGCACCGCCCACTCGCGCACCGCGTGCGCCAGCGCATTCAGTATCAGCACGATGGAAATGAGGATGAAACCGAGCGCCAGCGCCAGCGGCAGGTCGCCCTTGCTGGTTTCGAGCGCGATGCTGGTGGTCATCACACGGGTGACGCCGTCGATATTGCCGCCGACTATCATCACCGCGCCGACCTCCGCCACCGCGCGGCCCAGCCCGGCCAGCACCGCGGTGGACAGCGAGAAACGCGTATCGACCAGCAGCGTCAGCGCAGCGCGCGGCGTCGAGGCGCCGAGCGAACGCAGCTGTTCCTCGTAGTCGCGCCAGGCGTCGGCGACGATCTGCCGCGACAGCGCGGCGATGATGGGCGTGATCAGTACGACCTGGGCGATCACCATTGCCGTCGGCGTGAACAGCAGGCCGAGCGAACCGAGCGGGCCGGCGCGCGACAGCAGCAGATAGACCAGCAGACCGATCACCACCGGCGGCAGGCCCATCAGGCCGTTCAGGATGACGGTCAGCGGCTTGCGCCCCGGAAAGCGGCCGACCGCGACCGCAGCGCCTATCGGCAGCCCCAGGCAGGCGGCGAGGAAGACGGCGGTCAGGCTGACCTGCAGGCTGAGCGCGACGATGTGCAGCAGATTGGGGTCGGCGGCGACGATCAGGCGACCGGCAGTGGCGAAGCTTTCGCTCATCGTGCTCATCGCGCCGGCCCCGCAATGATCAGCAGGCCGGGCCCCGGTCCGGCCGCCGTGCTGAGTGCAAGCGCGCAGCGCAAACCGTTTTCAAGCCGGTCAGTGTCGCCACCCGGCACGGACATCTGCGCAGATCCGGGCAGGTGCGCTGTATCGCAGCGAAAAGGTCTCTCGCCAGGGAAGAACATCAATCGGCATCAGAAAACACATAAGATGCCGGAAGCTAACGCACAGACGCCATCCGTCCTATATGTCCGATTTTGCACAAAGCAATCCGCGCCTGCATATCGAATGGGATTTCGGCCCCGACGCACCGGCCGGCATCGGCCGGCTGCTCGCGCTGCTGGCGGGCATCGAGGCCAGCGGCTCCATCGCCGGCGCCGCCCGTGACAACGGTCTGTCGTACCGCAACGCCTGGGGACTGATCAACGCCTGGCAGGCTTACTTCGGCCAACCCTTGATCGCCACCGCGCGGGCGCACGGCTCGACGCTCGAAGCCTTCGCTCGTCAGTTGCTGGAGGTCGATCGCGGCGCCCGTCAGTCGCTGGCGCGCGCGCTCGACGGCGCCAGCCAGCCGATGCGGGCGCTGTCGCTGCAGCCGGCCGAACACGGCGGCGCGGCGTTGCGTTTCGCCGCCAGTCACGAACCGCTGCTGAACGATCTGATTCGCCTGCTGCGCAGCGAACGCGCCGATGCGGTGGCGGTGACACTGGCCACGCACGGCAGCCTGGAGTCGCTGCTCGCGCTGGCCGCCCGCCGTTGCGAAATCGCCGGCTTCCATTGCCCGATTGGCGAACTGGGGCGCGACATCTGGGCGCTCTACCGCGCACAGCACGGCCTGCCCCGGCTGCGCCTGATCGGCTTCGCCCGTCGGCGGCAGGGTCTCATCCTCGCGCGCGGCAATCCGAAGAAGGTGAGCGGCCTGGCCGACCTGTCGCGTACCGACCTGCGTTTCGTGCACCGCCAGCGGGGCGCCGGCACGCGGCTCGCGTTCGATCTGCTGGCGCGCCGCGCCGGACTCGATACGCGCGCGCTGAACGAGGGCGACGAAGAACACACGCACGCCGCGGTGGCGGCGCTGATCGCCAGCGACGAAGCCGATGCCGGGCTCGGGCTGGAAGCCTTCGCGCATCGGCTGGGGCTGGACTTCATCCCGCTGTTCGAGGAGATGTACTTCCTGGCGATGCGCGACGCGCCGGCCTCGCGCGACACCGTGCGGTCGCTGTCCACGCTGCTGCGGCAGCCGGACTGGCGCGCTCGCGCCGACGGGCTGAGCGGCTACTCGCTGGCCGAGGCCGGGGTCGAGTACGACGCCGCCGGCGCCGAGCGCCTGCTGTTCGGCGGCTGATATCCGCGGCGCCTGCGCCGGCCCTTGGTAGAATCGCGCCTCAGTCACCGGACCCTTACATGAAACGCACCCGATTCGCCCGCCGCGGCGGCCTCACCCAGGACGCCGCCCTGCTCACCCGGCTGGCCACCGGCCTGGCGCTGTCCGCCAGCCGCATCGAAGACCGCTACTGGGAAGTGCGGCTGACCGAACAGGTGAGCCGCCTGCTGGCCGACCGCAACGAGGACGCGCTGAACGCCGCACTCGACCACCTGTGGCGCGAGGACGCGCCGGCCTACGACGAGCTGGCCGATTTCATCGAGGCCGGTACCGAATGCGGACTGCCGGGCGAGGCCAGCAAGGACTGGGACGCCGTCGTGTTCGCAGCCCCCCTGCTCGCCTGGTCGCGCTTCTCGATCCCGGCCGGGCCGATTGCCGCTCCGCTGCTGGCCAGCCTCAAGGTTCAGCTGTGCGCGCACGCCTTCGGCGCGCACACCAAGGTTGCGCTGGCCGACTACCTGTTCAGCCCGGACCAGCTGCCCCGTGGCTACGTCGAAACGCGTGACCTCGCCGACGATCTCGGCGAAGCCGTGCTCGCCGGGAATGATCTGAAGCTGGAAGCGGAGGCGATGGCGCAGACCACCACCTTCCTGTCGGACACCCGCTACCTGATCGGCATCGCCATCGTGCCGCGCGGTCAGGCGCTGTTCCGCTGGCAGGAGGATGACGGCCAGCGCGAGCACGTGGTGAAGCAGTGGCAGGCACAGGGCGGTGCGGTCATCGGCACGCTGATGCAGGGCTGCGCCTTCGAACTGCTGCCGCCCAACGCCTACCACTCGGCCTGCCGTGAAGCCGACCGCGCCTCGCGCGCCTACTCGCTGCGCGCCTCGGTCGCCTTCCTCGAACAGACGCTGGCGGTGCCGGCGAGCGGCCTGCGCGCCATCATCGCGCCCTTCTACGACAAGCAGCTCGAGGAGTACCGCGTCGCCTTCACCACCACCGACTCCAGCGACGTGGTGCACGGTGTCGTGTGGGCGCTGCTCGGTGCCGAGGACGAAGAGACGGACACCGTCGGCGAGATCGAGGGCGTGCTGCGCGAGTGCGGCCTGACCGATACGCTGGTGCTCGACCACCGGATGCCGATGGAGTACTGCGACGACTGCGGCGCGCCGATGTATCCGGACCCCGACGGCCAGCCGGTGCATGCCGAACTGCCGGAATCGTCGGACCAGCCGCCCGCTCACCTGCACTGACACCTCATCCTGTTTCCGCGGCCGCGCCTCGCGCGGCCGTTTTCATTTGCTGAAGAACGCTCATGTCGCTTGAAAAAGAAGTCGCCCGCCGGCGCACCTTTGCCATCATTTCCCACCCGGACGCGGGCAAGACCACGCTGACCGAAAAGCTGCTGCTTTTCGCAGGCGCGATCCAGATCGCCGGCAGCGTGAAGGCGCGCAAGGCCGCCCGTCACGCCACGTCCGACTGGATGGAGATCGAGAAACAGCGGGGCATTTCGGTCGCCAGCTCGGTGATGCAGATGGAGTACCGCGACTGCGTCGTGAACCTGCTGGACACGCCGGGCCACAAGGACTTCTCCGAAGACACCTATCGCGTGCTGACCGCGGTCGACGCCGCGCTGATGGTGATCGACGCCGCCAACGGTGTCGAAGCGCAGACGCTGCGCCTGCTCGAGGTCTGCCGCGCGCGCAACACACCCATCATCACCTTCATCAACAAGATGGACCGCGAAGTGCGCGCGCCGCTCGACCTGATCGACGAGCTGGAACGCACGCTGGGCATGGACGTCGCGCCCTTCACCTGGCCGCTGGGCATGGGCAAGGATTTCGCCGGCGTCTATGAACTGCGGGAGGACCGCATGCGCGTGTTCCGCGCCGGCGAGGACCGCATTTCCGGCGACGAGGAAGTGCTGCTGGGTCTGGACAACCCCGAGATCGCGAAGCGCTACCCGATGCAGTTCGATACCGCGCACGCGGAGATCGATCTGGTGCGCGAAGCCGCCCCACCCTTCGACGAAACCGAATTCCTGGCCGGCCGGCAGACGCCGGTGTTCTTCGGCTCGGCGATCAACAACTTCGGCGTCAAGGAAGTGCTGGACGCCCTGGTCGACCTCGCCCCGCCGCCGGGCGGCCGCCCGGCCATCCAGCGCCGGGTCGAGCCGACCGAAGAGAAGTTCACCGGCGTCGTGTTCAAGATCCAGGCCAATATGGACCCCTCGCACCGCGACCGCGTGGCCTTCCTGCGCGTGTGTTCCGGCCACTTCGAGCGCGGCATGCGCATGAAGGTGAGCCGCAACGGCAAGGACATCCGGCCGAACAACGTCGTCACCTTCCTGTCGCAGCGCCGAGAACTGCTGGAAGAGGCCTACGCCGGCGACATCATCGGCATCCCGAACCACGGCACGCTGCAGCTGGGCGACACGCTGACCGAAGGCGAAACCCTGCAGTTCACCGGCCTGCCTTTCTTCGCACCTGAATTGTTCCAGGGTGTCGAAGTCAAGGATCCGTTGAAAACCAAGCAGTTGCGAGCAGGTCTTGAGCAACTGGGTGAAGAAGGCGCCATCCAGGTTTTCCGCCCGCTGGCGGGCGGCACGCTGCTGCTCGGGGCGGTTGGTCAGCTGCAGTTCGAGGTGGTGATCCACCGCCTGAAGACCGAATACGGCTGTGACGCCCGGCTCGAAGGCACCCGTTACACGATGGCGCGCTGGGTCACCTGCGACGACGAACGCGAACTGAAGCGCTTCATCGACGCCAACGCCCACCGTATTGCCTACGACGCGGTGAACGCCCCCGCCTTCCTCGCCACCATGCGTGCCGAACTCAAGGTTGCCGAAGAGAAGTGGGAAAAGATAAAGTTCCACGCCATGCGTGAGCATGCGGGGCTGATGTTCGCCAGCCACTGAGATACCGCTTCAGCGGCCGATCGGGATTGCTTGTTGTGGGAGCGGCCTTGGCCGCGACGCGGCGGCTGCGGTCCGCTGTCGGGGTCAGAAGACCCCTCCCACAGAACCCCGGCGCCGGCTATCAGTCCTTCTTCTGCGGATGCCCCGCCCTCGATGGCACCTTCAGGTGCAGCGCCGCCTTAGCCATCAGATTGGCCGATACCGGCGCGGTGATGAACAGGAACAGCGTGATCAGCAGTTCGTGGATGCCGAGGCGGCCGTTGGCGGCGCTGTAGATCATGCTGGCGATCAGCACGCCGCCGACGCCCAGCGTGGTCGCCTTGGTCGGCGCGTGCAGGCGCTGGAAGAAGTCCTTGAAACGCAGCATGCCGATGGCGCCGACCAGCGCGAAGAAGGCGCTGATCAGCAGCATGGCGACGACGATGATTTCGACCACGGGATGCAGGTTGTCCATCGCTCCTCCTTACTCGATCACGTCGCCGCGCGTCAGGTAGCGCGACAGGCCGACGGTGCCGACGAAGCCAAGCATGGCGACGATGAGCGCGGCCTCGAACAGCAGATCGGTGTGCTGGCGCATGCCGAGCACGATGACCAGCGCCACCACGTTCACATAGAGGGTGTCGAGCGCCAGGATGCGGTCGACCACTTCCGGACCGCGCAGCACCCGCCAGCCGCAGATCAGCATGGCGATCACGATGGCGCCGACGGTGATGTCCAGGGCCATATCTATCATTCGAAAATCTCCCGCAGCGGTGCTTCGTAACGCGCCTTCATGTCACGCGCGGCGGCGACCGGATCGCTGCAGTCGAGTGCATGAACGAGGATTTCGCGCCGATGCTCATCGACGATGCACGACACCGTGCCCGGCGTCATCGTGATGATGGAGGCGAACAGCGCGACGCCATTCGGGTGCTGGATGTCCAGCGGAACCGGCACCCAGGCTGGCTGCGGCACCCGCGTCGGACTCAGTGCGAGCTTGGCGACCGTGACGTTGGAAATGATGATGTCCCACACGACGATGCCGCTCAGCCGCAGCACGGTCCCGAAGGACTTCAGCGTGACGCCGGGCCCGATGAAGCCGCTGACCAGCCGCGGAATCACCAGCCCGAGCACGATCGCGGTCAGCACATTGCCCGGATCGATCGCCTGCTGCAGCGTGAGCCAGCCCGCGGCCACCATGGCCGACATGATCGGATGCCCGAACCAGCGCTTGCCGTGCACGGCTTCAGTCGTCGCCATCAGTGAGCTCCTTCGCTGGCCGGACGCGGAAATACATAGGGCTGCGTGGTCTGCGCGCCGGCGGCCCCGAGCACCGCCTCCTGGTAGGCACGCCGATCGACCAACTGCACCGCGGCCGCATCGGTGTAGCGCTTGAGCGGCCCGGCCAGCACGCTCATCAGCACGCCGGCGCCGATCAGCGACACGGTGGCGAGCACCAGTCGCGGGCTGGCGCCAGCGGCCGTGCCGCTGCCCTCCGGCTCCGGACGCACGCTCCAGAACAGTACGCTGCCGGCGCGCGCCAGACCGATCAGCGTCAGGAAGCCGACCAGCAGCACGACGGTCCACACCCAGGCCTGCGCTTCGTGTCCGCTCGACGCCTGCAGCACCATCAGCTTGCCGATGAAACCGGGCAGCGGTGGCAGACCGGCGGCCGACGCGGCGCCGAGCAGCATCAGCAGACCGAGCAGCGCCGGCTGCGCCACTGCGGGCCCCGCTTCGAGACGGTCAGCGGCATCGCCCCGCTGCGCCGACACCAGTTCGACCAGCAGGAAGAGCGCCGCGATGATCAACGTGCTGTGCGCCATGTAGTAAAGCGCCGCCGACCAGGCCGCCTCGCTGAACAGCCCGAGCGCGGCCAGTATCGTGCCGACCGAGGCAACCGTCATGTAGGCCACCATGCGCGGCAGCGTGTGCGCGGCCAGCATGCCGAACACGGCCAGCACGCTGGTACCGAGCGCCAGCGGCAGCAGCCAGGGCTCGACCGTCAGTGCCGACGCGCCGGCATCGGCGCCGAAAATGACGCCATGCACGCGCAGGATGCTGTAGACGCCCACCTTGGTCATGACCGCGAACAGCGCAGCGACCGGCGCGCTGGCCGCCGCGTAGGTCGAGGGCAGCCACAGGTGCAGCGGCAGGATGGCCGCCTTGACACCGAACACGACGAGCAGAATCAGCGCCGCCGCCTTCAGCACCATGGCGTCGTCGCCGCTCACCAGCGGCACGCGCTGCGCGAGGTCGGTCATGGTCAGCGTGCCAACGGTGGCGTAGATCAGCGACACGCCGATCAGGAACAGGGCGGAGGCCGCCAGATTGATCGCCACGTACTGCACGCCGACGCGGAAGCGCTCGCGGCCCTGGCCGTGCAGCAGCAGCACGTAGGAGGCGATCAGCAGCACCTCGAAGAACACGAACAGATTGAACAGGTCGCCGGTCACGAAGGCACCGTTCAGCCCCATCAGCTGGAACTGGAACAGCGCGTGGAAGTGCCGGCCGTGGCTGTCCCAGCCGCCGCTTGCGTAGAACAGCACCGGCAGCGCCACCGCCTGCGTCAGCACCAGCATCAGCGCCGACAGCCGGTCGATCACCAGCACGATGCCGAACGGCGCCGGCCAGTCGCCGACGCGGTACACGCGCAGCACGCCGTCGTCGGCTTCCATCGCCAGCTTGAGCGCGAACATCAGCCCGAGCGTGACCGACACCAGCGCGATGCGGCGCAGCCGCGGCAGCCTCAGTTCCGCTGGGCGGTCGCCGATCAGCAGCATCAGCATGGCGGTGAAGCTGGGCAGCAGCACCGGCAGCACCGCGAGGTGCTGCCGGAACAGCTGCATCATCACATCGGCAAAACTCATGTTCATGCTCCGGGCTCCCGGCCGTCGACGTGGTCGGTGCCCGATTCGGCGCGACTGCGCAGCGCCAGTTCGATCACGAAGCCGGTGGTGGCGAAGCCGATCACGATGGCGGTGAGCACCAGCGCCTGCGGCAGCGGGTCGGCTTGTACGTCCCCCTGCCCCAGGATCGGCGGCGCCGCGCTCCACAGCCGGCCCATCACGAAGATGAAAATGTTCACCGCGTAACCGAGCAGCGTCAGGCCCAGCACGACCGGGAAGCTGCGCCCGCGCAGCATCAGGTAGACACCGCAGGCGGTGACCCAGCCGATGCCACTGGCGACCAGGAATTCCATGCTGATGTTCGCGAAAAGACTCATGCGTGTTGCTCCTTGCTCGCCGCACCCAGCACCGACAGCGTCAGCATGGTTGCACCGACGACGGTGATATAGACCCCGAGGTCGAAGGCTGCCGCACTGGCCAGTGGCAGTTCACCCAGTAGCGGCAGCGCCGGGTGGCCGTGCGCGCTGGTCAGGAAGGGGCGACCGAACCAGAAGGCGCCGATGCCGGTCAGCCCGGCGATCGCCAGGCCGCAGCCTATCCAGCGCGAGAAGCGACGGCCGGCCGCGCCATGCAGCAAGGCCTCGGCGCGCGACTGACCGAGCGCCATGTACTGCATCACCAGCGCCACCGCGGTGATCAGCCCGGCGATGAAACCGCCGCCCGGCACGTTGTGGCCGCGCCAGAAGATGTAGGCCGACACCAGCAGCGCCAGCGGCAGCACGACGCGCGCGGCGACGCGCAGCAGCAGCGGCTGTTCCTCGAAGGCCCAGCGACGGCCGTCCGGGTCGGCGTCGGGCCGGCGTGTGCGGAAGCCGTCGAGCAGCGCCAGCACACCGATGCCGGCGATGCCGAGCACGGTGATTTCGCCGAAGGTGTCGTAGCCGCGGAAGTCGACCAGGATGACGTTCACCACATTGGTGCCGCCGCCCTCGCTCAGCGACTTGTCGAGGAAGAACCACGAGATCGAATCGTGCGGGCGCGTCAGCATGAGCCAGGTGAGCCCGGCCACGCCGCCGCCGGCGAACACGGCGAGCAGCGCGTCGCGGCCGCGGCGCAGCGTGCCCGACTCGAAGGGCGTGCGCTGCGGCAGCAGGGCCAGCCCCATCAGCAGCAGCACCGTCGATACCACCTCGACCGACAGCTGCGTCAGCGCGAGGTCGGGGGCCGACAGCCCGACGAAGGTGAAGGCGGTCACCAGGCCAACGACGCCGGTCAACACCAGGGCCTGGAAGCGGTTGTGGTGGGTCAGCACCAGCGCGGTGGCAGCCGCCAGCAGCAGCAGCCACACGGCGAGCGCCAGCGGCGAGGCCGGCATCAGTTCGCGCGATCCGGCCGCGGGCAGCGTGTCGGCCGCCCAGAACGGTGTCGCCGCCAGCAGGATGGCAAAGGCGACCATCAGCGCCAGCGAACGCTGCAGCGAACCGTTCTCGAAGCGCGCCGTGAGGCGGCCGGCAAAGCCGAACAGGCCATCGATCAGGCAGGTGAAGGTGGCCTTGCCGGAGAAGGTTTGCGGCGTGTAGCCGTGCAGTCGGAACACACGCTGCAGCGCGAGATACAGCACCGCGCCGACGACCACCGCGATGCCGCTCATCAGCAGCGGCAGGTTGAAGCCGTGCCAGATCGCGAGGTGATAGTCGGGCGTGTCGCCGCCGAGCAGCGCGCGCGCCGCAACCTCGACCAGCGGGCCGTAGGTCAGCGCCGGAATGACGCCGACCACGACGCACAGCACCGCCAGCAGCGCCACCGGCGCGAGCATGCCGAAAGGCGGATCGTGCGGATGCGCATCGGCCGGCAGATCCTTCGGCGCGCCGTTGAAGAAGGTGTCATGCACCAAGCGCAGCGAGTAGGCCATCGAGCAGACGCCGGCAAAGGTGGCGACCACCGGCACCGCCGCGCCCCAGAACATGGTCGCCTCGACCGCCTCGTGGAAGAACATTTCCTTCGACAGGAAACCGTTGAACAGCGGAATGCCGGCCATCGCCGCCGCCGCCGTCATGGCGAAAGTGGCGGTCCAGGGCATCAGCCTGAGCAGACCGCCCAAACGGCGCATGTCGCGCGTGCCGCACTCGTGATCGACGATGCCCGCGCTCATGAACAGCGCCGCCTTGAAGGTGGCGTGGTTCAGGATGTGGAACACCGCCGCCACCGCCGACAGCGGCGAATTGAGGCCGATCAGGAAGGTGATGAAGCCGAGGTGGCTCACCGTCGAATAGGCCAGCAGGCCTTTCAGGTCGTGCTTGAAGATGGCCACCCAGGCGGCGAAAGCCACCGTGGCCAGACCGAAGCTGGCGACGATGCCCTCGAACAGGTCGGTGCCGCCGACCGCCGGGTAGAGGCGCGCCAGCAGGAAGATGCCGGCCTTCACCATGGTGGCCGAATGCAGGTAGGCCGACACCGGCGTCGGTGCGGCCATCGCCTCCGGCAGCCAGAAGTGGAACGGCACCTGCGCGCTCTTGGTGAAGCAGCCGACCAGTATCAGCACCAGCATGACCGGGTACAGCGGGTCGGCCTTGATCACGTCGCCGCTCTGCAGGATGTCGCTCAGCTCGTAACTACCGGCGATCTGGCCGAGCAGCACGAAGCCGGCAAGCATCACCAGGCCGCCGCCGCCGGTCACCGCCAGCGCCATCCGCGCGCCCGCCCTCGCCTCTTCCTTGTGACCCCAGTAGCCGACCAGCAGGAAGGACGAAACGCTGGTCAGCTCCCAGAACACGACCAGCAGCATGATGTTGTCCGACATGACGATGCCCAGCATCGCCGCCATGAACAGCATGAGCAGGGTGTAGAACTTGCCGGCCGGGTCGGACTCCGCCAGATAGAAGTGCGCGTACAGCACGATCAGCGAGCCGATGCCGGTGATCAGCAGCGCGAACATCAGCGCCAGACCGTCGAGACGCCAGCCTATCGACAAGCCCAGCGAGGGCACCCAGTCGGTGTGCGCCACCAGCGTCTGGCCAGCGAACACCTGTGGTGCCAGCGACAGCAGCATGCCGAGCGCGGTCAGCGTGACAGCGCCGGCGACCAGCGCGGTCGGCAGACGACGCGCCGGCGAGTTATCGCGACCAAAGGCAAAACAGAGCAGCGTGCCGGCCACGAGGGGCAACAGCACTATCGTTGCGAGTGGATTCATGGAAGCTGCCGGGCTGTGGCTGGCTGAAACCGGCCGAAGGATACATTGTTTGCCGCCGCCGGACCGGCGCGGCGGATGGCCCATCAGGCGCGCAGGCATCGCGGCATTTCGCTGACGCCGACCTGACCGTCAGTGCTGTCTCCAGGTTCCCCGGCGCAGGTAAGATCGCCCACCATGACGACCGCTGCACTCCCGATCCCCCTGCGTCCGCTCGACGAAATCAGCGTGCCCGAAGCGCTCGACGGCCACGACGGCGTGAACCGTGCCGACCGCGCGCGACTGCAGATCGGCGCGCAGACCGACATTGAGGCGATCCGCTGTTTTCTCGCCGAATACGATCGCTCGCCCGGCACGCACCGCATCTACCAGCGCGAGTGCGAGCGGCTGCTGCTGTGGTCGCTGATCGAGTGCGGCCGGCCGCTGTCCAGCCTGAACCGGCAGGACTTCGAAGGCTATCTGCACTTCCTCGCCGACCCTCAGCCGTCCGCGCTGTGGTGCGGCCCCAAGGTGCAGCGCGTGCGTGCGGAGTGGCGCCCCTTCGTCGGGCCGCTGTCGGAATCGGCGGTGCTCACCGCGATCGCCGCCATCAATTCGCTGATGAGCTATCTGGTCGACGCCGGCTACCTCGCCGGCAACCCGCTGGGGCTGATACGGCAGCGCCGACGCAAGCTGTCGCTGGAAAAGAACGGCCCGGCGCACGTGATCGCGCAGACCGAGGAAATGCAGAAGGTCGAGCGCTTCCTCGACGCGGAGATGTGGCAGGCGGTGACGCAGGCCATCGAGGCGATGCCGCGCGACACCGACGGCGAACGCGACGAATACGAACGCGCCCGCTTCATCGCCGCTCTGCTCTACATGCTGGCACCGCGCGCCGGCGAGCTCGAATCGCACCGCATGAACAGCTTCCGCGAAGAGCGCGGCCGCTGGTGGTGGCATGTCGTCGGCAAGGGCGGCAAGCAGGCCAAGGTGCCGGTGGCCGACGACATGGTCCACGCGCTGGTGCGCTACCGCAAACACCTCGGCCTGAGCGCCATGCCCAAGCGCACCGACATGACACCGCTGCTGGTATCGATCAAGGACCGCAGCCCGATCACCGCGCGCCGGCTGAACCAGATCCTGAAGAAGATCTTCTACGCGGCGGCCGAACTGCTGCCTGAGATATCGGAGCACAAGCGCGAGAAGCTGCGCGCCGCCTCCGCCCACTGGGGGCGGCACACCGGCATCACCGCCAAGCTCGACAGCGGCATGAACGAGCGTTACGTGCAGAAGGACGCCCGCCACACCGACGCCCGCACCACGCAGCGTTACATCCACGAAGAGGAAGAGCGCTGGCACGACGAGGCGCAGAAGCAGCAACTGCCCTGGGCGTCGGCAGAAAAAGTTTCTCCGTCGAAGTAAGCATCCGCGCCCCGCCCGGGTCTAGTGGCGGGAGAGCGTAGTGCGCAGTGATCCGGACACCGGCGGCTGTTCTCGCGAAACGGGTGGCGGGGCCCTGCCCCGCCCGCACACTTCCTCAGGAGAACATTCATGTCCAAGCCCCATTTCGGCGCCTCGATCGCCGCCGCTGCCGCCGCTTTCGCCCTGTCGGGCGCCGTCTTCGCCGCCGACGCACCGGCCGGCAGCAAGGGCGCTGCCGTCGCCGCCGGCGACAAGGTGCATTGCTACGGCCTGCATGCCTGCAAGGGCAACAGCGACTGCGCGACCGCCGAACACAGCTGCAAGGGTCAGAACGCCTGCAAGGGCCACGGCTTCAAGGCGACCACCGCCAAGGAATGTCTGGGCCAGGGCGGCACCATCGGCGACCTGGCCGCGAAGTAAGACTTTCGCACCGACACGCGGCCCGGGCCCGCTCGCGCCAGGCCGCGCACTGCCGATGACCACACTCACCGCCCCCTCGCCCGGCTTCGGCCTGGGTCTGCGTCCGGCCCACTACACGGCGCTGCTCGACGCACGCGCGCCGCTGGACTGGCTGGAAATCATTTCCGAGAACTTCATGGTCGGCGGCGGCAAGCCGATGGCCATGCTCGATCGTCTGCGCGCCGACTATCCGATGGCCATGCACGGCGTGGCGCTGTCGATAGGCTCGACCGACGCGCTCGACCGCGCCTATCTGAAGAAGCTGAAAGCGCTGGCCGACCGTGTCCAGCCGCTGTGGATTTCCGACCACTTCTGCTGGACCGGCGTCGGCGGGCAGAACGCGCACGACCTGCTGCCGCTGCCCTACACCGAAGAGGCGGTGCGCCTGCTGGTGAGCCGCATCGGTCAGGTGCAGCACGAACTCGGCCGCCGCCTGGTGCTGGAGAACGTGTCCAGCTATCTGGGCTATGCGGTGTCCGAAATGACGGAGTGGGATTTCATCCGCGCCGTTGCCGACGAAGCCGACTGCCTGCTGCTGCTCGACGTGAACAACGTCTATGTCAGCAGCGTCAATCACGGCTTCGATCCGGTTCACTATCTGGCCGGCCTGCCGGCCGCGCGCGTGCAGCAGATCCATCTGGCCGGCCACTCGACGCACGACGACCACCTGGTCGATACGCACGACCAGCCGGTGTGCGAAGAAGTGTGGGCGCTTTATGACATCGCCTGCGGCATGTTCGGCGAGGTGGCCACCATGATCGAGCGCGACGACAACATTCCGGCGCTGCACGAACTGCTGAACGAACTGGCGCGCGCCCGCCGCGTCGCGGTGCGTGCCGAAACGATCACGCGGGAGGCGGCATGAACGCTCTGGCCGCCCTGCAGCACGAATTCATGCGCTATCTGCACGAAGCGCCGAACGCCTTCGTCGACACGCTGGCCGCGAGCGAGGGCCTGGCGCCGGCCGCCCGTGCCCACATCTATCGCAATGCCTACCGCGTGCGCCTGCTCGACACGCTGAAGGACAGTTTCGACAAGACGTGGGCCTGGCTCGGCGACGACGCCTTCGAGGACGCCGGGCTGCGCTACATCGCCGACCATCCGCCGACGCAGTTCAGCCTGCGCCCCTTTGGTGACCGCTACGCCGACTGGCTGAACGGCGCCTGGCCCGCCGACCCGGAAGTGGCCGAACTGGCGCGGCTGGACTGGGCGATGCGCAACGCCTTCGATGGCACCGACGCGCAGCCGCTCGACGGCGCGGCACTCGCGGGCTTGAGCGACGAGGACTGGGCGACTATCGTGTTCAGCCTGCACCCGACCGCACAGATGCTGCGCGTGCAGCGCAATACGCTGGACCTTTGGCACGCGATGGACCGCGGCGACACGCCGCCCGCCGTTATCGATCTGGCGCAGCCGGTGACGGTGCTGGTCTGGCGCAAGGGTGTGCAGCCGCATTTCCGATCGATCGACGCGGCAGAGGCCGGCATGCTGAACGCCCTGCAGCGCGGCACGCCCTTCGCCGCCGCATGTGAATCCGTCGAGTCGGACGACGCGCAGGCCCTGATCGGCAGCTGGCTCGCGCGCTGGCTGGAGGACGGCCTGCTCTGCGCCGACCCGCGCTGAATCAGCTCGCTTTCTCTGCCGCGCTCTTCAGCGCCGCACGGCATTCATCGACCATGCGCGCGATCAGCTCGGCGCAGCTGGGCACGTCGCGGATCAGCCCGATCACCTGACCGGCGGTGATCACGCCGCCATCGACCTCGCCCTGCGCCAGCGCCGCCGCACCGCGCGCGCCGCTGACCAGCGGGCGGATGTCGTCGAAGGTGCAGCCGCGGCTTTCCGCCTCCACCACCGCATCCGACACCGCGTTGCGGAACACGCGCGCCGTGTTGTGCAGGCTGCGCAGAATGAGCCGCGTGTCGCGCTCGCTCGCGTTCACCAGCGCCTGCTTGATGCTGTCGTGGATCGGCGCCTCCTTCGTCACGCAGAAGCGCGTGCCCATGTTCACGCCCTCGGCGCCCAGCGCCAGCGCCGCCGCCATGCCGCGGCCGTCGCCGATGCCGCCGGAGGCGATCACCGGAATGTCCAGCGCCTGCGCCGCGATCGGAATCAGCACCAGGCCCGGTACATCGTCCTCACCCGGGTGCCCGGCGCACTCGAAGCCGTCGATGCTCACGATATCCACGCCCTTCTTCTGCGCCGACAGCGCATGCCGCACCGCCACGCACTTGTGGATGATCGTCGCCCCGCGCGCCTTCGCCTTGGCGATGAAAGCCTCCGGATTGTTGCCCGCGGTTTCGATGATGCGGATGCCCGCATCCAGCATCGCGTCGAGATAGGCCTCGTAAGGCGGCGGCTTGATCGCCGGCAGTATCGTCAGATTCACGCCGAAAGGCTGGTCCGTCATGTCGCGACAGCGCGCAATCTCCGCCGTCAGCGCCTCAGGCGAGGGTTGCGTCAGCGCGGTAAGAATGCCCAGCCCGCCGGCATTCGACACCGCAGAAGCCAACTCCGCCCGCCCCACCCACATCATCCCGCCCTGCACGATGGGGTAGCGGATGCCCAGAAGTTCGGTGATGCGCGTTTTCATCAGGTCTGCCCGGCGTCGGTCAAGACCTGCATCATGCTCCCCAATGAAACGAGCAGGGCGTTTGAAACGCTGTGATCTGGAGATCCCTCGGGCGCTCCCACCATGGCGGAAAGAACTTGCCACCGGGATGATGAGATGGGCGATGCATCCGACGAAAGGGCGATTGCCGTTTAACGCCGCAGATGAGAGGCTTACGAAAATTAGACTCACCCGCGACGAATTGCATTTTCGAGCGCCTGGAACGTCACGCTTTGTTCTGATGCACCACGCAACAATGACGTGTTGATCGCATTTGATTCCTTAGCCCTATTCATTCCTCATGCCAATACATTCTAAGTCACTACTTCTATCTGAAGAAGCCTGGGGGCTTCCGTCAGCATTCTATTCGTGCTGGAACGCACGCGGCCTCTACAACCCCCTTCAATTTGCACTTCGCCTTCGACCGGATATTCACCGAGCACTAGACAGCGTCCCTGCAGGCCTCGTCGTACCGAATCAACTGTCCGAAGAACAGTTACTTGCGTTCTCGACCTACTTTCATGAAAACATTCATTGGTGGCAACACGTAGGGTCAATAACGGGTCTATTTCAAAGCCTTATCTATCCAGCACAATCCCATTTCAACCACAAATATCTGACAGCAATCCTCTCCGACCTCGGGCCGGTAAAGTCAATTCGAGAATACAACCTATTGAATTCACGGCCTCACGACGAGGAAACAGAACTTGACCGAAACATAAACGCTGCCCTAAACAATTGGCACGACATTGAGTTCTATCGTTGGCTTGTCATCGACCCAAAGAACATCAAGGAAAAAATCAATGACCCCTACTTTGAATGCGTAGGGCACTCCTACCATATCGCCATCGCTGCCGTACTGTGGCTTCTTTCTTCGACTATCGATCCTGACCACAATATTCTTCTGGATCCGAGACCTTGGGAAGCGAAGGCGCAGCAATTACGCAATGCCAAAGCTCCCGGTTTCTACTACGGCTCCCCTATACACCTACCTCCGATTGGTGCAAGAGAGATCTTTGAAGGACAAGCGCGGTTTAGCCAATTGCAGTATTTGTATCGAGCTTCGGGGCGAAACATCAACTGGGGTGATTTCGATAAAGCCGGGATGTTCACTCCAGTGTATGTGGAGGCGTTTCAATGCTTCCTAGATCTCACAGGGTTGGAACGCCCGTCAGAACTTGATGACCCAGTAGTTGGTTTGTTCCTAGTTGTCTGTGACATTTCAATTAATCCGGCCGAGTGCTTCATTGAAGACCTCATAAACTTTGAGGCGCTAATCGTAGCACATGACCCCGGAATGCGATTTATTCAACTATGCGCAGCAATTAAGGAGAGCAGAAGCCCATTGCGTTCGTGCATTAAAGATTATTCGGCACATGAATACTGGAATATTTCTGACAGTCTTTGCGCCGCAACTGGCTTTACCAGCCCTCGAATACTCCTTCAAACTGTGGCATCGTGGCCACGGCAGCTTCAAAGTGTTGCAAAGCTTCTCGATGAAGACAAGACATTTACTTTCTCGTTGGGCAACCTACCCGTGCGAGTATTTTTGGCTCGATTCATCCGCTTGCAAATGGACAAGCTGACAACACCGGAATTCTTTTGTTGGCCCGGCATTTGGATGACCACAGGCAATCACAAAGGCATTAAACCTGAGAAGGCGATTTCTCTATTTGAAGAGCACAGAGCACTCTTTTTGGATAAAGAGGATGGAGATATTTACCCAAGAACGTTTATCGATCGCAATGAGGTTTCGGTACAAGAGACGTTTGACGCGTTCTATTCTTGGGTGGCCTTTTATGAACTTACACGTCAATGGCTAGTCGGAACAGGAGAATTCGACTTCAACTTCTCTTGGCTTACGAGCAAATATTCGCGGAGAGAAATGGAAGAGTGGGCGTCCCGCCAATTTGAGGACGCATTCGGCATTTCGACAACGGAGTTCAAAATTGTCTCTGGTTAGACCATAACCCTATAAGACCTACGGGAATAGACCATGAGCCGCAACCGTTAACAATAGAACAATAATGGAATAATAGAGGCGGGTCTTGTTTCCCCGAGGACAATAGGGGACAGACCACGACTTTTAATGAACGACAGTTCATTTTAATCCGTGAAATCGCCGGCACTTTGCTTTATCTCCACCCCGTTCAAACTTCAGGATGTATGTTCCTTTCACAAAGAAGATCGTGCTGCATTGCCCGAATGGCATACCAGCCGCCATCGAGGCGCTGTTAGCTCAGTTCGTGGCAAACGGTGTCATTCTTGTCGCCGTTGTCGGATCTCTATGCAAAATAAGGGACAGACCACGATTTTCACTCGACTGGCCTTTGACCTGAACCACGGAAAATCTCGCCCAGACCCTATGTCATTACTGCTCTATATATGGGCAAGCTGTCGAAGCCAACTGCTCGGCCTGCTCCTGATAGTCTGCGCGAGCACGTCCTTTTTTTCGGCGCCGGTTTCGTCGCAGCAACCGCAGACGGAGATTCAAGGCTGGTCTTCTGAATGGTTGGTTGGGACAACGCTGGAGTTGGTAAGCGAGACGGACATCCTCCATCTACGCTTCGCAAATAAAGATTGGGTCGCGGTGACGACAGGAAAGAAAGATGGCCCAGTCACGGCCCCAATTCTCTCCTGGCACCTCAAGAATGGAAAACTGTTCATCGGCCAGCAGGCGTCGGCTGAGGGCGGGATTGAGTTTGTTTCATTATCTGGGACCACTCTCATCACTTTCCTGGAAGCCAAGAAAATGATTTTTAAGGCATCCCGGTGATCGTGCGTCGATAATGGCTTGTAACGGCATGGGTCAGGCCGCGGTTTTCCGATGTTCGACGCGCATTCGATTCGTGGCGCTGATATCGCGAAGGAGCGGGGTTGTTGAGAGTTCCGAATTTCTTGAGGCACCTTGAATTTCAATTGGCACTTGCATTCATCGCACTCGTTCTCTTGGGCTTGTTATACGAATCGGTCATGCGTCTGATTCCGACTGCCGCGGAAAACTGCACAAGGCAATGCGGGGAGTTGGATATGAAGGGGCGCATGGTGCCTATCTATCCAGAGCACATGACTAGAGCGAGTCGAAGCAAGGGGCCGATGGAGTGCAGGTGTGGCGATTAGTGTTTTGGCGACAAATGGTCGGTAATGGATGCGATTTTCTTCGAAGGTGTTTTCGCGTTCGGAATTTCAATTCATCGCGACCGATAGCCGAGTAACGGATCGGATTTCATCGTTCCACACCTCAAACAAGGAGCCCACCTATGGAAACGCAAGAACTGCATCGCGGTCGCCTCATCGACCACATCCAGCTTGTCGTCAGCGATCTGGCGGCCAGCAAGGCCTTCTATGAAGCTGTTTTCGGCGCCCTGAACATTCCCATCGGCGGCTCGGCGGATGACTACTTCTGGGCGGACGAGCTGTTCGTGTCGACGGCAACGAGCGTTGCGGCGCAGGGCAAGGTCACCGGTCGCTGCCACCTCGCGTTCCAGGCACAGGACCGGGCAATGGTGGATGCGTTCTACGCGGCCGCGCTGGCGAGTGGTGGCAAGGACAACGGCGCGCCGGGAGAGCGGCCCTACCACCCCGGCTACTACGCCGCCTTTGTGCTCGATCCCGACGGCAACAACATCGAGGCGGTCTACCACGGCGAAGCGAACCGATCGTCGGCGTCCGTCCGCATCACGTTCTAGTGGTGCGCGCCTTGACTGTCATCCCGAACGCGGCAACGTCGGCGAACCATTCATGACTATCGCCAGACTTGTCAGTATCGCGAAGTCGATCAGCTGGTATCTGGGCTTTTTTGGTCTGTCCTTCTTTCTCCTGTACTGGCCTGCATCAAACCTGTACTGGAGCACCGCCATTTTCCTTTTCAAGCTGCACAAATTGTCCCCCAGCGACACTCTTGCGCTTTGGAATCCCGGTGTTCTCGCCATGTTTATGGTTTTCCTGACGCCACTCTGGGTGTTCGCCATCAAGGGCTTCTACTATGCGGCGATCACCTTATCCATTCTGTCGCTCCGTCCTTATCTGATCTTGCTTTCAGTTGTCGCATGGCTTTCGGTGAAGGGATTCATTCCGCCCGGCCACCTCGGATGGAAGAGCACTGAAACGGGTGGCATTGTTCTGGCCGTGACAGAAGCCACCAACTGGAAATACCCTGTTCTTTATTCAGCGCTTTGTGTTTTGGTGGCCATAAAGTATCTGACGGCCGAAACCAATGGCGACAGGCGACGCCGCGGCTAGCCGGATTTTCGACGGCGTCAGGCGTTTTCCAGCCGAGGAAGCCACAGCGGGTGCTGTGCGCCGCGGTTTGCCACCCTTGGATCGCCAGATGGCAGTTGCAGGTTTGCCCTTCATACGCACCGACGTGCCGCCGTGTCGATCTGCCGCGCCGCTGTTCGTCGTACCCATCCCTACCCCACTCTGAATGGAGACCAGGCGATGCGATTCATCATCACGGCGCAGTCCGATCCGGCGAGCGGAAGCGCCGAGCAGACCGACGAGTTTGATGCCGAACAGTTCAAGGCCTACATGCGCTTCAACGAAGAGATGCACACGGCCGGGGTGCTGGTGGCGTCCGAAGGTCTGAATCCGGCGGCGCAAGGCGCGCGGATTGCGGTTGCGGACGGCAAGCGCTACGTCGTCGATGGTCCGTTCGCGGAGTCCAAGGAGCTGGTGGGCGGCTTCTACATCATCGAGGTCGCGTCTCTCGATGAAGCCATCGGTTGGGCGCTGCGCGCGCCCTGCGGCCTCGGTACGGACGACATTCTGGAAGTGCGCCAGCTGACCGGCTCGGATGACCTGCCCGCTGACCTTCTGCGGCTCATCGAGGAAGCGGCGCCGACCTGGAGTGCCAATACCTGGCAGTCGCGAAGCAACGGGACGACGAAGCCTAGCGGTGCGCGCTGAAGCGCCCCGGATTACGGACACCTTTGAAGGAGAACGACCATGGTCACACCTGCAAAGAACACCGTCTGCCTGTGGTTCAACGGCGGCGCCGAGGACGCGGCGCGGTTCTACGCCGCTACCTTTCCCGATTCCTTCGTTGGTAATGTGTATCGCGCGCCGGCAGACTATCCGTCCGGCAAGGAAGGCGATGTGCTGACGGTGGAATTCACGGTCATGGGCATCCCCTGCCTCGGGCTGAACGGCGGGCCGGCCTTCCCGCAGACCGAGGCGTTCTCGTTTCAGGTGGCGACGGCAGATCAGGCGGAAACCGACAGGCTGTGGCATGCCATCGTCAGCAACGGCGGCCAGGAGAGCGCCTGCGGCTGGTGCAGGGACCGCTGGGGCCTGTCGTGGCAGATCACGCCGGTGGCGCTGATGAACGCGATCGCCCACCCCGACCCGGCGACGGCGAAGCGGGCGTTCGAGGCGATGATGGGCATGACTAAGATTGATATCGCGGCGATCGAGGCAGCGGTGCGGGGGTGAGCGGCCGGCGGCGGATCAGGTGCGGTGAGGTAGACGGGATAAGCAGACAGGGAGAGAACAACCATGAAGTGGATGCTGGTGATCATCGTGATGAACTCGCCGGTCAAGACCGATCTGGTCTTCGGCAGCCTTGCGGAGTGTCTGTCGGCGGAAGCGCAGATGCGGCAGGAGTGGGCCGACCATTACGGGCAGGCGAAGAAGGCCGGTGCTGCGGCTGAAACCCTGGGGCTGCTGAGTTCGCAGGTGACCAAGGGGACCTGCATTCCGGCGAAGTGAGGGGTGTTGCGGGTTGCTGGACGGCGGCGCGGCGAGTTGGTGATGTTGAGGTTTTTGCGGCCGTGTCGGGGTCAGAAGACCCCTCCCACAGGGGCGGTGCGCCTGATCCACGACCAGAGCCTGAGCTGGGGTTCTGTGGGAGGGGTATTCTGACCCCGCCAGCGGCGGTGAGCAGAGTGGCGGCGCCGGGTCCAGGCCCAATCGCGGCCAAGGCCGCTCCCACAGGGATCGCGCCCGACCCACGGCCTGAGCCAGGGTTTTGTGGGAGGGGTCTTCTGACCCCGACTGCAGCCGACAGCGAAGCCAGCGGACGGCGATGGCCCTGTCGCGGCCAAGGCCGCTCCCACAGGTGGATCGCGCCCGATCCGCGGCCGGAGCCGGGGTTTTGTGGGGAGGGGTCTTCTGATCCCGACTGTGGCCTGCGTCGAAGCCAGCGGACAGCGACAGCCGCATCGCGGCCAAGGCCGCTCCCACAGGGGGATCGCGCCCGATCCGCGGCCGGAGCCGGGGTTTTGTGGGAGGGGTCTTCTGACCCCGACTGCGGCCTGCGTCGAAGCCAGCGGACGGCGACGGCCGCGTCGCGGCCAAGGCCGCTCCCACAGGGGGATCGCGTCCGACCCGCGGCCGAGGCCGCTCCCACAGGAAACTGAGCTACATGCCGTTGTAGATCGGCCCTTCCCCGCCCTGCGGCGTGACCCAGGTGATGTTCTGCGTCGGGTCCTTGATGTCGCAGGTCTTGCAATGCACGCAGTTCTGCGCGTTGATCTGCAGCCGTGGGCCGCTCTGCTCGCGGACGATTTCGTAGACGCCGGCCGGGCAGTAGCGCTGCTCGGGCGCGTCGTAGGCGGCGAGGTTGACGGTGATCGGTATGCCGGCGTCGGCCAGCCGCAGATGACAGGGTTGGTCCTCTTCGTGGTTGGTGCTGGACAGGAAGACCGATGACAGGCGGTCGAAGGTGAGCACGCCGTCCGGTTTCGGGTAGTCGATCGGCGTACAGCTGGCGGCCGGCTGCAGTGAGGTGTGGTCGGCGGTGTTGCGCAGTGTCCACGGCACGGCGCCCTTGAACAGCAGCTGTTCGGCGCCGTACAGGAAGGCGCCCAGCCACAGGCCTTTCTTCATGTAGGGCTTGAAGTTGCGGGTGCGGTAGAGCTCGTCGCGCAGCCAGCTGATGCGGAATTTCTCCGGGTAGGCGGCGAGCGCGTCCTGCGCGCGCCCGGCGACAATCGCCTCGACCGCGGCGTCGGCGGCCAGCATGCCGCTCTTGATCGCGGCGTGGCTGCCCTTGATGCGCGCGGCACTGAGGAAGCCGGCGTCATCACCGATCAGCGCGCCGCCCGGGAACACCAGCTTGGGCAGGCTCTGCAGGCCGCCGGCGGTGATCGCCCGCGCGCCGTACGACAGGCGCTGCCCGCCTTCGATGTGAGTGCGGATGGCCGGGTGGGTCTTGTAGCGCTGGAATTCCTCGAACGGCGACAGGTGCGGGTTGCTGTAGTTGAGCCCGACCACGTAGCCGATGGCGACCAGATTGCCCTTCAGGTGATAGATGAAGCCGCCGCCGTAGGTGGCGTTATCCAGCGGCCAGCCGGCGGTGTGCACGACCAGGCCCGGCTGGCTCTGTGCCGCCGGTACCTCCCACAGTTCCTTCAGACCGAGGCCGTAGGTCTGCGGGTCGACGCCGTCGCGCAGATTGAAGCGCTGTTCGAGCTCCTTGCCCAGGTGGCCGCGGCAGCCTTCGGCGAACAGCGTGTATTTCGCGCGCAGCGCCATGCCCGGCTGGAAGTTGGGCCCCTGCTCACCGTCGCGCGTGAGGCCCATGTCGCCGGTGATGACGCCGGCGACCTTGCCGTCCTCGATCAGCAGCTGGGCGCCGGTGAAGCCGGCGAACACATCGACGCCCAGCGCTTCCGCCTGCTCGCCCAGCCATTTGACGACGTGGCCGAGTCGCACGATGTAGTTGCCGTCGTTGTGGAAGCTCTGCGGCAGCAGCGCGTGCGGCACCGGGCGCGCACCGGTTTCCGACAGGAAGAGCATGCGGTCTTCGGTGACCGGAGTGTCGAGCGGCGCGCCCTGCGAAGCCCAGTCCGGCAGCAGTTCGGTCAGCGCGCGCGGGTCCATCACCGCGCCGGACAGGATGTGGGCGCCGACCTCGGCCGCCTTCTCGATCACGCACACCGACAGTTCGATGCCGGCCTGTGCCGCCTGCTGCTTCGCGCGGATCGCCGCCGCCAGCCCGGCCGGGCCGGCACCGACGACCAGCAGGTCGAATTCCATGGATTCGCGTTCGATGTCGCTCATTCGTATTGTCTCGGGTGCGGGAGCGGACAAGGCCGCCTACAGGCCGATTCTCGCCGATCAGGTGCCGGCCCGCGCGTGCGGGCCGGGCATGTCAGGATTCCTGCAGGTTCTGGATGGCCCGCGCGAACTCAGCCCTTGCCGCCGGCGCGCGCGAAGATGCCGGCCACGGCGTCCTGCAGGTCGGCTGGCAGCACGACCACCTTGGCGTTCGGCGATTCGCCCAGCTTGTTCAGCGCGGCGATGTACTTCTCGCCGAGCAGATACATCATCGGCAGCTGCTGCTCGCCCAGCGATGCGGTGACGCGACGGATCGATTCCGCACTCGCCTCGGCCAGCGTGACCTGGGCGGCGGCGTCGCGCTTGGCCGACTCCAGCCGCGCCTCGGCTTCGAGAATCATCGACTGCTTCTGACCTTCGGAGCGCGTCACCATGGCCTTGCGCTCGCGCTCGGCGCTGGCCTGCTGCTCCATCGCGCGCTGCATCGAGTCGGACGGATTGATGTCCTGGATCTCGACCGACTTCACGGTCAGGCCCCAGTCGATCGCCTCGTCGGCGATGCTCTCGCGCAGCCGCACCTTGATCTTGTCGCGGCTGGACAAGGCCTGATCGAGGTCCATCTCGCCGACGATGGAACGCAGCGTGGTCATGATCAGGTTGCGGATCGCCTCGGAAAAGTCGGTCACGCCATAGACCGCCTTGACCGGGTCGGTCACCTTGATGAAGGCGACCGCATTGGTGCGGATGACCGCGTTGTCGCGGGTGATCACCTCCTGCTCCTGCACGTCGAGGATGATGTCCTTGGTCACCACCTTGTAGGCGACGTCGTCGAGGTAGGGAATGATGATGTTGAGGCCGGGCAGCAGCGTGCGCAGGTACTTGCCCATGCGCTGCACCACCCACTCCTCGCCCTGCGGCACCACGCGCAGGCCCTTGGCCAGCGTGACGGCGACGAATACGACCAATGCAATGACGACGATCAGTCCGGAACTCATGGGCAATCCTCCCTCAGGTTTTGTTGATGTTCGTGCGCCCGACCTTGAGCAGCGAGCCCTCGACCGACAGTACCTTCACCCGCTCGCCGACCGGCAGCGTGTCGTCGGCGATGCAGTCCCATACGTCGGCGCCGAGCAGCGGCTTCTGGAAGCGCACCTGGCCGCGACCGAAGGGGGTGATCTCATGCACCACCAGACCCACCTCGCCGAGCACGTCGCCGGCCGACATGCCGGAGTGCGTGCGGTGCTGGTCGGCGCGGAAGACGCGGAACCACGCAAAAACCAGCACGCAGGACAGCACCGCCCACAACGCGAGCTGCAGCGTCAGCGACAGTGTGGGCACCGCCCACAGCAGCAGACCGATGCCGATCGCGGCAACGCCGAACCACAGCACCACCATGCCGGGCACGGCCAGCTCGATCACCAGCAGTGCAAGACCGGCGACCAGCCAGTGCCACCATTGAATATCCATATTGAAAGTCCGCAGTGAATGCCGGCGCAGTCTAGACGCTGCAGTCGCCGAGCGCCATCAGGTGAGCGGCCACCGCCGGGCCGATGGCCGGCAGACCGTAGCCGCCTTCCAGCGTAGACACGATGCGCCCCTGCGCCGACGCCTCGGCGATGTCGCGCAGTTCGTGCGTGATCCAGCGATAGTCGGCAGCTTCGAGTTCGATATTGGCCAACGGGTCGTCGCGCAGCGCGTCGAAGCCGGCGGAAATCAGCACCAGCTGCGGCCGGAAGGCACGCAGCTTCGGCAGCGCGACCTCTTTCCAGTGCCGGCGGAAGGCGTCCGAGCCCTCGCCCGCCGCCATGCGCAACGGGATGTAGCCCGCTCGCTCGGGAAACTCGCCGCGCGGGTAATACGGGTGCTGGAAGCTGTCGGCCATCAGCACGCGCGGCTCGCGTCTGAACATCAGTTCGGTGCCGTTGCCGCGGTGCACGTCGAAATCTGCGATGGCGACGCGCTCGATGCCGTGCGTCGCCAGCGCGTGTGCGGCGCCGACGGCGACGTTGCCGTAGATGCAGAAGCCCATCGCGTCGCCCGGCTTCGCGTGGTGGCCGGGCGGGCGCGTCGCGCAGAAGACCGCCTTCGCCCGCCCGCTCATGACCAGATCGACGCCCTGCACGACGGCGCCAGCGGCGCGCGACGCAGCGGCGAGCGAGCCGGGCGACATCACGGTGTCGCTCTCCAGCTTGTAGGTGCCGGTCTTGGGCGCCACGCGCTCGACTTCGTCGAGATAGGCGGCGTTGTGCACGCGTTCAAGCTGGGCGCGGGTGACCAGAGGCGCCTCGACGCGCTGCCACTTGCGCGTGACGCCGGTGCGCTCGAGTTCGGCGAGCACGGTCTGCAGCCGGGCCGGCGATTCGGGGTGACGGTCGCCCGGACGGTGGTCCAGACAGTCGGGATGGGAAATCAGTACGCAGTCCATGGCCGCAGTGTAGGCGGCCTCGGCGTCGGCGTGGCGCGCCGGGCACGCACAAAAAAACGGGAGCCGCAGTGCGGCCCCCGTCGGTACGAAGAATCCGGGGCTCATCCAGCCCTGGACCTCACTTCTTCTGCGCAGCCTTCTTCTTTTCGTAATTGACCATTTCGTCCGGCGTGATGTGGCCATCCTTGTCGACGTCCATCGCCACCCAGTCGCGCGCCAGCTCGGGTTTGTCGGCCTTCGCGTCGGCAGCGTGGGCGCCGGCGCTCATCACGGCGCAGGCTGCAAAAACAAGACTGAACTTCTTCATTGCCATCTCCTGTCGTCGGTTGTGGGGTGCATCGTTGCGGCAATACTTAGCGCGCAAATCGAATGCCCCGCATAGAGGCGGAAGCACGCCCCGCGGTTCCGTCCGACGACAGGCTCTTACGTGTTTTTGCGCTTGGAAAAGTTTTGAAAAATGGGGAGGTGCCGGACTGCGGCCGGCACCGTCCGCTCACTTCTTGGCGTCGGCGCGCTTCTTCTCCCAGGCGACCATTTCGTCCGGCGTGATGTAGCCATCCTTGTTGGCGTCCATCTCGACCCAGTCGCGGGCCAGTTCGGGCTTGTCCGACGACGGCTTCTTCGCGTCGGCGGCGAAGACCGGTGCGGCAAGCAGGGCCAGCGTGCAGATCAGGGCAGTTTTCTTCATGGCTTTCTCCTCGGTGACGTGCCGCTCGAACGGCGACAGCGCCGTTCAATATCGGTGAGTCACACCCGCTCGTAGCAGGGAAATCCAATCGCACCGGGCGGGATGCAGTCCCGCGCCACGGACGGCGGCGCGCGATGCGCGGGAGGATTTCCCGACAGCCTTCGCATTACGATGCCCGGTCACCCAACTTCCGGAATGCCTGCATGAGTCTGCGTTTCAGACTCACCCTCATCATCGCCTCGCTGATGACCCTGCTGGTGATCGCCGACAGCGGGCGCAGGCTCTACGACGCCCACGACGATGCAGTGACCGAGATCGATTCCGTGGCGCGTCTTGCGCACGCGCTGTTGCCCAGTGTGCTGACGCCGGCGCCGCCCGGCATGTCTACCGAGTCGCTGCTCGCGCACATCGATCTCACGCATGAGCTGCGCACGCTGCGCCACCTCACCGTCGAGGTGCACGCGCTGGATGGCCGCACCATACTGAGTTCGCGCGACGCGCCGCCGATCGAGGCGCCGGCCGCGCTGAACTGGATGGGCGAGCGACTGCGCAACCTGCCGCCGTTGCGCAAGGACATCCGCGTCGGCGAGCGCGTGGTCGGCTACTACCTGCTGGTGCCGAACGCCGACGACGAGCTGCGCGAGATCTGGGACGATTACATCAAGCAGACCAGCATGGTGCTGGCGATCGGGCTGATCGCCTGCTTCATGGTGTATTGGGCGGTCGGCCGTGCGCTGCAGCCGCTGGGCAGCGTCATGCGGGCGCTGTCGGCAATCGGCGAAGGCCGGCTCGACGCCCGGCTCGACAACGTCGGCCCGGGCGACCTGGCGCCGCTGTCCGATTCCTTCAACAGCATGGCGGCCACGCTGGAGGCGGCGGTGAACGAGCGCGCTCGCCTGCTGCGCAAGCTGATCACGCACGAAGAGGAAATCCGCCAGTCGCTGGCGCGCGATCTGCACGACGAACTGAGCCCCTATCTGGTGGCCATCCACCCGCACGCCCGTCTGCTGGCCGACGCCTGCGAGGGCCGGCCCGAACTGGCCGAGCACCGCGAGGCGGCGCGCTGGATGTCGGAACAGGTCGGCCACCTTCTGCGCCTGGTGCGCAACCTGCTCGAACACCTGCGCCCGCCGGACATCGAAGAACTGGGCCTGCGCCACGCGCTGGCCGAACTGGGCACCCAGCGCAGCCGTGGCGCCGACAAGGTCGAGGTGGTGTTCCATCTCGACGAGGATCTCGGTCAGCTGTCGGCCATGCACGACATCACGCTCTACCGCATCGTGCAGGAGTGCCTCACCAATACGGCCAAGCACGCACGGTGCACCCGCATCGATGTCCACCTGGACATCGACACAAGGCTCGGCCGCGTATCGCTGCGGGTGACCGACGACGGCGAACCGACGCCCTACGTCGCACCCGAAAGCGGCTTCGGTCTGGTCGGCATGCGCGAACGCGCGCTCGCACTGGGTGGTGACTGCCAGGCCGGTCCGCGTTCGCGCGGCGGCTGGGAAGTCACCGCCTGGCTGCCCCTGAAAACCTCGGTACAGGAACACTGACATGGCTCCGAACACTCCCATCCGCGTTCTGCTCGTCGACGACCACGCCGTTGTGCGCGCTGGCTACCGCCGCTTCCTCGAACACAACCGCATGATGGAGGTGGTCGGCGAAGCGGGCAGTTCCGACGAGGCCTACCAGCTGTTCAGGCTGATGAAGCCGGACGTCGTGGTGATGGACATTTCGCTGCCCGGCGCCAGCGGCATCGAGGCAGCGCGCCGCATGCTGGCACTCGACGGCCGGGCGCGCGTGCTCATGTTCTCGATGCACGCCCAGCCGGCTTTCGCCCGCCAGGCGCTGGAGGCCGGTGCCATCGGCTTCCTGACCAAGGACACCGAACCGGAAGCGCTGGTGCAGGCGGTGATCGCCGCCGCCCAGGGCCGGCGCACGCTGAGCCCGCGCGTGGCCGAACAGCTGGCGCTGGACAACGTGATGCCGGACGAGAAGCGGCTGGACGTGCTGACGCCGCGCGAATTCGAAATCTGCCGCCTGCTGCTGGCCGGCATGACGGTGGACGAAATCGCCGACGCGCTGAAGCTGAGCCCGAAGACCATTTCGAACCGGATGAGCGAAATCCGCCAGAAGCTCGACGTGCGCAGCGACGTCGAACTGGTGCGCCTCGCCACCGCCGCCGGCCTGGTGCCCTGGGCGGCACGGCCGGACGTAGCGGGCGAAGCGCCAGCCGCCTGATCAGGCCTTGAGGCGCTGCCTTACCTGCTCGAACAGACAGACGGTGGCCGCCATCGCGACATTCAGCGACTCGGCCGCACCGGGCATCGGGATGATGGCAGGATCAGTCGCCAGCGCGCTGACGGCCGGCGACAGGCCGGCGCCTTCGTTGCCGAACAGCCAGGCAACCGGGCCGCGCAGGTCCAGCGCATACAGCGAGGTGCGCGCGTCGAGCCGGGTGGCGACGATGCGGCCCGGGTAAGTCTTGAGCGCCGCCGCCACGTCGCAGTGCTCGCGGATGCGCAGACCGAAATGCGCGCCCTGGCCGGCGCGCAGCACCTTGGGGCTCCAGGCCTGGGCGCAGCCGGTGGTCAGCAGCACGTCGCGCACGCCTGTGGCCCAGGCGGCGCGCAGCAGCGTACCGAGGTTGCCGCTGTCCTGCACCACGTCGAGCACCAGACAGTCGCCGGTGATCGGCTCCTCCACCTCGGCCGGTATGTCGATCAGCCCGAGCAGACCGGTCGGCGTGTCGGTCGGGCTCAGTTCGTCGAACAGCGCGTCGGCGAGCAGCAGCACGGCGTCGCCCTGATCCGCCAGTACGTCCTTCACTTCGGCATGATCGAGCGCGCGCTCGGCGACGACGGCGAGCTTCGGACGCACGCCGGCGTCGAGCGCGCTGCGGAACAGATGCATGCCGTCGATCAGCGTTTCTGCCGCTTCGCGCCGCGCGCGCGACGAGGTCGCGAGCTTGCGCAGCTGCTTGAACTGCGCGTTGTCGCGCGACTGTACGTGCTTCATCCGGCCACCAGTGCGCGCCCCAGCGTGGCCAGCGCGATGGTGACGAAGCCGAGCACGGTGTTCAGCCCGACCAGCTTGCGGATCTGCGCCAGCGCCGCGCCGCCGGCCGGCCAGTCGGACGCATCGACCGCGCGCAGCAGCCGCTTGTACGGCGCGAAGAACACGTGCATGAAGATGAACATCATGATCAGGCCGACGCCGAACATCAGGTGCCAGTGGATGGGCGCCGCCTTCATGCCGACCGCCAGCATCATGCCCAGCCCGCTGACGAGGATGACGACGACCGACGCCCACACCAGCGGGAAGAAGCCGCCGAAAACACCGCGCCACAGGCGCAGCCGCGCCGGCGGTTCGAGCTGCACGGCGGCCACCGGGCGCAGACAGACATAGGCGAAGAACATGCCGCCGACCCAGATCGTGACTGCGGCGACGTGCAGGAACAGCAGCAACGGAACGTGGCTCATGGTGTGAAGACCCTCGGTGAATGGCGCACGGGCAGTCGCGCAGCCAAGAAAAAGCCCGCACATCCTGCGATGCGCGGGCTCCGATGTTAACGCGTCCCGGTGATCAGGCCGGTGCCGACGTGCGGATCAGATGGTCGAAAGCCGAAATCGCCGCCTTCGAGCCCTCGCCCATCGCGATGATGATCTGCTTGTACGGCACGGTGGTCACGTCGCCGGCAGCGAACACGCCCGGCGTGCTGGTTTCGCAGCGCGCATCGACCGGGATTTCGCCGTACTTCGTCAGCTCGATCGAACCCTTCAGCCACTCGGTGTTCGGCACCAGACCGATCTGCACGAAGATGCCTTCGAGTTCGACCGTGTGCGATTCGCCGGTGGCGCGGTCGGTGTACTTCAGCGCATTGACCTTGCCGTCGGCCCCACCCGTCACTTCGGTGGTCTGCGCCTGCAGGATCACCTTCACGTTGGGCAGGCTCAGCAGCTTGCGCTGCAGCACCGCGTCGGCACGCATCTGCTTGTCGAATTCCAGCAGTGTCACGTGACCGACGATGCCAGCCAGGTCGATCGCTGCCTCGACGCCGGAATTGCCACCGCCGATCACCGCCACGCGCTTGCCCTTGAACAGCGGGCCGTCGCAGTGCGGGCAGTAGGCCACGCCCTTGTTGCGGTACTCGCGTTCGCCCGGCACGTTCATTTCGCGCCAGCGCGCGCCGGTGGCGAGGATGACCGAACGTGACTTCAGCTGGCCGCCATTGGACAGTTGCAGTGTGATCAGGCCGTCGCCCGACTCGGCGGCCGGAATCAGCTTGTCGACGCGCTGCAGCGCCATCACGTCGACCTCGTAGCTCTTCACGTGCTCTTCGAGCGCGGCGGCGAGCTTGGGGCCTTCGGTCTCCTTGACCGAGATGAAGTTCTCGATGCCCAGCGTGTCCATCAGCTGGCCGCCGAAGCGCTCCGCCACGACACCCGTGCGGATGCCCTTGCGCGCGGCGTAGATCGCCGCCGCCGAGCCGGCAGGTCCACCGCCGACCACCAGCACGTCGAACGGCGCCTTGGCGCTCATCTTGTCGGCGTCGCGCTTTGCAGCACCGGTGTCGACCTTGCCGACGATCTCTTCGAGCGTCATGCGGCCGGCGCCGAAAAGTTCGCCGTTCAGGAACACCATCGGTACCGCCATCACCTGACGGTCCTCGACTTCCTTCTGGAACAGCGCGCCATCGATGGTGACCACCTTGACGCGCGGGTTCAGCACCGCCATCAGGTTCAGCGCCTGCACCACGTCCGGGCAGTTGTGGCAGGACAGCGACATGAACACTTCGAAGCTGTAGTCGCCGTCGAGCGACTTGATCTGTTCGATCATCTCGTCCGACACGCGCGGCGGATGACCGCCGGCCTGCAGCAGCGCGAGCACCAGCGAGGTGAATTCATGGCCGAGCGGAATGGCTGCGAAGCGCAGCGACATGTTGCCGCCCTTGCGGTTGATCGCGAACGACGGCTTGCGGGCGGCGCTGCCCTGCTCCTCGCTCACCGTGATCTTGTCCGACAGTTCGGCGATGTCGGACAGCAGGCCCCGCAGTTCGCCTGCAGCGGCACTGTTGTCCAGCGCAGCCGTCAGTTCGATCGGATGCTGCAGCTTTTCGAGATAGGCCTTCAACTGGCCCTTGAGAGTGGCGTCCAGCATGGTGTGCTCGGCTTTCGAAACGGATGATGCGAAAAACAATACGCCCGGGCCGGGCGCCGTCAGGGCATGTTCTCAAAACCGCTTGAGAACACACCCTGGCACCTGACCCGGGCGCCTCTGCGAAGCGTTGTGCGCTTAGATCTTGCCGACCAGGTCGAGCGACGGGGTCAGGGTTTCAGCGCCTTCCTTCCACTTGGCCGGGCAGACCTGGCCGGGATGGCTGGCGACGAACTGGGCAGCCTTGAGCTTGCGCAGCGTTTCGTTCATGTCGCGGGCGATCGCGTTGTCGTGGATTTCGGCGGTCTTGATCTGACCTTCCGGGTTGATGATGAAGGTGCCGCGCAGCGCCAGACCCTCTTCATCGATGTGCACGTCGAACGCGCGGGTCAGTTGGTGGGTCGGGTCGCCGACCAGCGGGAACTGGGCCTTGCCGACGGCCGGCGAGGTTTCGTGCCACACCTTGTGCGAGAAATGGGTGTCGGTGGTGACGATATACACTTCGGCACCGGCCTTCTGGAATTCGGCGTAGTTGTTGGCCGCGTCTTCGACTTCGGTCGGGCAGTTGAAGGTGAAGGCAGCCGGCATGAACACGATCACCGACCACTTGCCCTTCAGGCTCTCGTCGGTCACGGTGATGAACTTGCCGTTGTGGAAAGCGTTTGCCTTGAAGGGCTGGACGGTGCTGTTGATGATGCTCATGTCGAGATCCTCTTTTGTGGGTGGGGTGAAAGTCGCAATGATATTGCGAAACTGCCTCTTTGTTTAGACTTGTTCTAAAAAAGTTCAGCGGAATCCGGAAAAAGATGCGCGCTGCGCCGCGTGAAGGCGACCAGCGACAGCATGACCGGCACTTCGACCAGCACGCCGACCACGGTCGCCAGCGCCGCGCCCGAGTGCAGACCGAACAGGGAGATCGCGACGGCGACCGCAAGTTCGAAGAAATTCGACGTGCCGATCAGGCAGGCAGGCGCCGCCACCGGATACGGCAGCTTCATCATCCGCGCGGCGACGAAGGCGATGGCGAAGATGCCGTAGGTCTGCAGCACCAGCGGCACGGCGATCAGTGCGATCACGAAGGGCTGGGCGACGATGGTTTCCGCCTGGAAACCGAACAGCAGCACGACGGTGGCCAGCAGACCGACGATGGACCAGGGCTTGAGCCGCGCGACGAAGCGGGCCAGTGCGGTGCCATTGCCGAGCGCACGTCGTGTCAGCACGCCGGCGAGCAGCGGCAGCACCACGTAGAGCGCAGTGGACAGCAGCAGCGTCTCCCACGGCACCGCCACGTCGGTCACGCCGAGCAGGAAGGCGGCGATCGGCGCGAAAGCGAACACCATGACCAGGTCGTTTACCGACACCTGCACCAGCGTGTAATTGGGGTCCCCGCGGGTGAGCTGACTCCAGACGAACACCATCGCGGTGCACGGTGCGACGCCGAGCAGGATCATGCCGGCGATGTATTCCGACGCCGATTGCGGATCGACCCAGGGCGCGAACAGGTGCTGGAAGAACAGCACACCCAGTGCGGCCATCGTGAAGGGCTTGATCAGCCAGTTCACGACCAGCGTCAGCACCAGCCCCTGCGGCCGGCGACTGACGTCGCGCACGGCGGCGAAGTCGATCTGGATCATCATCGGGTAGATCATCACCCAGATGAGCACAGCCACCACCAGATTGACGTGTGCCAGTTCCAGCGCAGCAACGGAAGCAAAGGCCGACGGCGCGACCAGACCCAGCGCGACGCCCGCGACAATGGCCAGGCCCACCCACAGGGTGAGCCAGCGTTCGAACATGCCCATGGAAAGACCTCAGTGTGCGGCCAGATCGCGCGCGGTCTGCTGCAGCGCCAGCGCGTGCAGACGTTCGTCCGGCATCGCGACCAGGATTTCGAGACGACGGCGGATCAGCGCCAGCGTGTCGCGGAAGGCGGTCAGCTTCGCCGCATCGCTGCCGGGCGTGGCTGACGGATCGGCGTAGCCCCAGTGCGCGGTCGCCGGATGGCCCGGCCACACCGGGCAGGTTTCGCCGGCTGCGCTGTCGCACACGGTGATGATCAGATCCATCGCCGGTGCGTCGGGCGCTGCGAATTCGTCCCAGGCCTTGCTGCGCACGCCCGTCGTATCGATGCCCTGCTCCGCCAGCGCCTGCAGCGCAAACGGATTCACCCGCCCGCTCGGCTGGCTGCCAGCCGAAAAGGCGCGGAAACGCGCGCCGCCGAGGTGGTTGAGCAGGCACTCGGCGAGCACGCTGCGCGCCGAGTTGTGGGTGCACAAGAACAGCACGTTGAGCGGGCGAACCATGTCAGCAGCAGCCCGAACCGGAGGTCTTCACGCCGATGTTCAGCGGCTTGCCGCGCGTCACCGGCGCCTGCGGCGCACAGCAGGCAGCACCGCCGCTGGCCGCTTCGTTGAACACCGGAATGTTGCCCAGCGTGTGGAAGTGCTCCCAGGCGATGCCCTGCGGGTCGGTCACCCAGTGCTTTTCGCTGCGCGCGTAACAGCAGGTGGTTTCGCCTTCGTCGAGCAGCGCCATGTCGGCTGACTCGGCGCGCGCCTTCATCGCCGCCAGTTCGGCCGGGTCGTCGGTCTGTATGCCGAGGTGGTCGATGCCTGCTTTGCTGCCACGGGTCGAGATCGCGAAATTGACCGGCGGATCCTCCAGCATCCACTTCGCGTAGTCGGCTTCGGTGCGCGCCGGCTGGGCGTCGAACAGCTTGTTGTAGAAGGCGATGCTCTTCGCCAGGTCGTCGACGTGCAGATGGACGTGAAAGCGCTTCATTGCGGTTCTCCGGTCAGCAGTTCGTGCAGGAAGGTGCGGCCTCGACACAAGGCGTGCCGCGGCAGCAGTTTTCGGTCAGATAGGCCATCAGTGCACCCATGCGGGCGTAGTCGGCGCGGTAGATCAGGTGACGGCCGTCGCGCGACTGCAGCAGCAGGCCGGCCTGGGTCAGTTCCTTCAGATGGAAGGACAGCGTGGTCGGCGCCACCGCCAGCGCCTCGCCGAGCGCGCCGGGCGTCATGCCGGCGGGGCCGGCGACGACCAGTGCGCGGAACACGCGCAGACGGATTTCGTGTGCCAGTGCGGCCAGCGCGCGGATGATGTCCTGTTCTTCCATAATTCAACAATATTTGAATTATGGAATCAATGCAAGCTTCTCGTGCTTTCGACTACGCTGGCGCTCCACCCGGTTCGCCTGTTCCGCACCCCTGATGAAGACCCGCTACGACGACATCGCCGCCTACGTGACCAAGGACGGATCGCTGATCCGCGAACTGATGCATCCGGCGCAGCATGGCGGGCGGGCGCAGAGCCTGGCCGAAGCGACCGTACCGGCCGGCACGCGCACCGCGCTGCACCGGCATCACGTGACCGAAGAGCTGTACCACGTGACCGCCGGCCAGGGGCGCATGACGCTGGGCGAGCACAGCTTCGACGTGACGGTCGGCGACACCGTGCTGATTCCGCCGGGCACGAAACACTGCATCGAGGCGACCGGCAGCGGGGCGCTGGTCATCCTCTGCTGCTGCAGCCCGGCCTATGCGCACGACGACACCGAACTGCTGGACGAGGCCGCAGCGTGAGCGCCAACCTGTTCGACGGCCTGCCGTCGGCGCCGCAGCCGGAAGAGCTGTTTGAAACGCTGTGCGCGCGGCCTGGCGTACGCATCGAACGCATTGTGTCGACCGGCCAGTGCAGTCCGCCCGGCTTCTGGTACGACCAGCCGGGCGACGAATGGGTGGCGCTGCTGAGCGGCACGGCGACACTGCACTTCGAGGACGAGGCCGCGGGCCGCGAACTGCGCCCCGGCGACTGGGTATTCATCGAGGCACACCGTCGCCACCGCGTCGACCGCACCGATGCCGCGACGCCTTCGGTGTGGCTGGCCGTGCATCTGGACCCGCCGGACTGAGCGCTTCAGCCGGCCTTGCCGAGCAGTTCGCCGATTTCCTGTTCGCTCAGCACCTTGCCCGCGGACACCAGCTTCTCGTCGATCACCAGCGCCGGCGTCGACATGACGCCATAGGCGGCGATGTCGACGAAATCGGTCACCTTGACGATATCCGCCTGCTGGCCGCGTGCGGCCAGCGCCTTGCGCGTGTTGTCCGCCAGTTCGATGCACTTGCGGCAACCGCTGCCCAGTACCTTGATGATCATGTCGTCTCCCCGTCTGTCGCGTCAGGTGAATGCGCCCGCCAGCGCGTTGAACATATAGCCGATCAGCACGATGCCACCCGCCACGATGCCGACGAATGTCGCCAGCAGCGGCGTGCGGACGACGCGCTTGAGCATGACGATGGACGGCAGCGACAGCGCAGTGACCGACATCATGAACGCCAGCGCCGTCCCCAGCCCCACGCCGCGCGCAACCAGCGCCTCGGCGATCGGCAGCGTGCCGAAGATGTCGGCGTACATCGGCATGCCGACCAGCGTGGCCAGGGGTACCGACCATGGCTTGTCCTGACCGAGCAGCCCGTCGATCAGGCTTGCCGGTATCCAGTTGTGGATGGCTGCGCCGATGGCGACACCGATCAGGATGTAGAGCCAGACGCGGCGAACGATGTCGCGCACCTGATCACGTGCGAAGCGCAGGCGCTCGCGCACGTCGGGTACGCTTTCATCACCGTTCATGACCGGGCTGGTGAATACGAAGGGCTCGATGTGGCGCTCCATCCGCGCACGGCCGATCAAGCTGCCGCCGACCACCGCCAGCACGACGCCTACCGTCACGTAGGCAATGGCGATGGGCCAGTTGAAAATGCTCGCCAGCAGGATGACGGACGCCAGATCGACCAGCGGCGACGAAATCAGGAAGGAAAAGGTGACGCCTGTCGGCAGGCCGGCACTGGTGAAGCCGATGAACAGCGGAATCGACGAACAGGAACAGAAGGGCGTGACGGTACCGAGCAGGGCTGCCAGCACGTTTCCGCGCACCCCGGAGAAGCGTCCCAGGATGCGACGCGTGCGCTCCGGCGGGAAATGGCTCTGCACGTATGAAATACCGAAGATCAGCAGCGACAGCAGGATGAATATCTTCGCCGTGTCATAGATGAAGAAATGCACGCTTGCACCGACCCGTCCGCTCATCGGCAAGCCCATGCCCTGCTCGACCAGCGTGCGCACCAGGTCTGACAGCCACTGCATGCGCAGCAACTGGTCGTTGAGCCAGCCAAACGGATTCATCGCGGATGTGTGCAGCAGGACATGCTGCCCATGCTAGACCCTCGCTGCACGGGCGGCTTGAACTGGCTCAAGCGTAGGCGAACTGCCTCAGTCGGGCACGCCGAAATCCAGCGCGCTCTGCGCGACCGGTGCAAAGCTGCGCCGGTGTATCGGCGACGGGCCGTGGGCGCGCAGCGCGGCCAGATGCTCGGCGGTCGGATAGCCCTTGTGCTTGGCGATGCCGTACTGTGGATAGAGCGCCGCCAGCGCCATCATTTCGTGATCGCGACCGGTCTTGGCCAGGATGGAGGCGGCCGAGATCGCCGCTTCCGACGCGTCGCCGCCGACGATGGCGCGTGCCGGTACGGTGAGGCCGGGCGGTATGCGGTTGCCGTCGACAAGCACCTGATCGGGAGGCACGGCGAGGCCTTCGACCGCGCGCCGCATCGCCAGCATGGTCGCGTGCAGGATGTTCAGACGGTCGATTTCCTCCACCGTCGCGATGCCGACCGCCCAGGCCAGCGCGCGCTCGCGGATCAAGGGCGCCAGCGCCTCGCGCTTCTTCTCCGACAGCTTCTTCGAATCGTTCAGACCGTCGATCGGGCGTGCCGGATCGAGGATGACCGCCGCCGCATAGACCGGCCCGCACAGCGGACCGCGGCCGGCCTCGTCGACGCCGGCGATCTTCATGCGCGTGGCAGATGCGGCAGGATGGCGGCGGCAGCGCGCGCTGCCGTGCCTTGGCGCAGCGTGAAGTGGATGCGCTCGAATTCGTCGATCTGCGCCGCCCGCGCCACCGCGTCGCCGAGCAGCGCGTCGAGCGCGTCGGCCAGCTTTTCAGGCGTGGCGTCGTGCTGCAGCAGTTCCGGCACGATGCTGCGCCCGGCCAGGATATTGGGCAGGCCGACCCAGGGCTGGTAGGCCATGCGCTTCATGATGCGGTAGCTCAGCGCGTGGATGCGGTAGGCCACGACGTGCGGCGCGCGGCACAGCGCCGCTTCGAGGGTCGCCGTACCGCTGGCCACCAGCGCCACGTCGCACGCCATCAGCGCGTCGCGCGCGTGGCCGAACAGGATGGACACCGGCAGTTCGGTTGCCTGGCAGTCCCACAGCGCCTGTTCGAACTGGGTTCGCGTTTCGCGCGTGGTCAGCGGCACCAGGAATCTGAGATCCGGATGGCGCTCGTGCAGCAGCTTGGCTGCACCGATCCAGGCGTGTGCGTTGTACTGAAGTTCCGATTGGCGGCTGCCCGGCAGCAAGGCCACGATGCGCGCATCGACCGGAATCGCCAGCCGCTCGCGGGCAGCAAAGCGCTGTGGCTCGGGCGAAATCTCGTCGGCGAAGGGATGGCCGACATAGCTCACCGGCACGCCGGCCTTCTCGTAGATCGCCGGCTCGAACGGGAACAGGCAGAGCACGCGCGACACGCTGCGCGCGATGCCCTTGATGCGGCCACCGCGCCAAGCCCAGATCGACGGGCTCACGTAGTGAATGGCAGGCACACCGGCGTCGCGCAGCTTGCGCTCCAGCCACAGGTTGAAGTCGGGCGCATCGACGCCGATGAAGGCGGCCGGCTTGTCCCTGAGCAGGCGGTCGAGCAGGCTGCGACGGATGCCGGCCAGTTCGCGGTAGTGCTTGAGCACCTCGAAATAGCCGCGCACGGCCAGTTTCTCGGACGGCCACCAGGCGTCGAAGCCGGCCGATTGCATGCGCGGCCCGCCGATGCCGACGAAGTCGATATCGGGCCGCGCATCGCGCAGCGCCTTGATCAGGTGCGCAGCCAGCTGGTCGCCCGACGCTTCGCCGGCGACCATGGCCACCGTGATGCGGGAGGCCATTATCGGATGATGCCGCGTCCGCCGGATGCGAGGAAATCGGACAGCAGCGCAACTTCGGGCGTCGCCTTCGCCGCTTCGGCGATGGCGGCCTTGGCGTCGTCCAGCGTCAGCCCCTCGCGGTACAGCGTTTTGTAGGCGCGCTTGATCGCCATGATGGCTTCGCTGCTGTAGCCGCGACGGCGCAGGCCTTCGCTGTTGATGCCGTGCGGGCTGGCCGGCACGCCGTTGGCCAGCACGAAGGGCGGCACGTCCTGCAGCACGCTCGAATGCACGCCGCAGAAGCTGTGCGCGCCGACGCGCACGAACTGGTGCACGCCGGTGAAGCCGCCGAGGATGGCCCAGTCGCCGACATGCACGTGACCGGCCAGCGCGGTGTTGTTGGCCATGATGGTGTGGCTGCCGACCTGGCAGTCGTGCGCCACGTGCACGTAGGCCATGATCCAGTTGTCGTCACCGAGACGCGTGACGCCGCCGTCCTGCACGGTGCCGCAGTTCATCGTCGCGTATTCGCGCACGGTGTTGCGGTCGCCGATCTCCAGACGGGTCGGTTCATTGGCGTACTTCTTGTCCTGCGGTGCGCCGCCGATCGAACAGAAGGGGTGGAACGCGTTGTCGCGTCCGATGCGAGTGTGGCCCTGGATCACCACGTGCGCGTGCACCTTGGTGCCGGCACCGATCTCGACGTTCGGCCCGATGATGCTGTAGGCACCGATCTCGACACCGTCGGCGATCTGCGCCGCCGGATCGACGATGGCGGTCGGATGGATGAGCGTTGCCATCAGGTCGGACGCACCGCACAGAGCAGTTCGGACTCGGCCACCACGCCGCCGTCGACACGCGCGCGCGCCTGGTACTTCCAGATGCCGCGCGAGTGCTTGAGCAGATCGACTTCGAGGATGAGCTGGTCGCCGGCCATGACCGGCTTCTTGAAGCGGGTGTTGTCTACGCCGCAAAGGTAGTAGACCGAATCGGCGTCGGGCGTCGTGCCCAGCGTTTCGAAGGACAGGATGGCCGCAGTCTGCGCCAGCGCCTCGACGATGAGCACGCCCGGCATGACCGGGTGGTTCGGGAAGTGGCCGGGGAAGAAGGGCTCGTTGATCGTGACGTTCTTCAGCGCCTTGATGTACTTGCCCGCCTCGACTTCGAGCACGCGATCGACCAGCAGGAACGGAAAGCGGTGCGGCAGCGACTTCAGCACCGCGTGGATGTCCATCGATTTCAATTCAGTCTTCCTTGTTGCCTTGCAGCGTTGCAAGTTGTTGCTCGAGCGCCTTGATGCGATCGGCCATCGAGTCGAGGTGGCGCAGGCGCGAGTAGTTGCGCGTCCATTCCTTGTGCTCCATCGACGGCACCGAACCGGTGTACACGCCCTTCTCCGGAATCGACTTGGTCGCGAACGACACCGCCGATACCACCACGTCGTCCACGATGTCAATGTGGCCCATGATGTTGGCCGAACCACCGATCATGCAGCGCTTGCCTATCGTCGTGCTGCCGGCCACGCCGGAACACGCCGCCATCGCAGTATGGTCGCCGATACGGACGTTGTGGGCGATCTGGATCAGGTTGTCGAGCTTTACGCCGTCGCCGATCACGGTGTCTTCGAGCGCGCCACGATCGACCGTCGTGTTGGCGCCGATTTCGACGTCGTTGCCGATCAGTACGCGACCGATCTGCGGAATCTTGACCCAGCTGCCGTCCGCCTCGCGGGCGAAGCCGAAGCCGTCGGCGCCGATCACGGCGCCCGAATGCAGGATGCAGCGCTCGCCGATCACGCAGTGCGCGTAGACGACGACGCGCGGGTGCAGCCGCGTGTCGGCGCCGATGCGTACGCCCTCGCCCACCACGCAGCCGGCGCCTATCAGCACGTTGGCGCCGATGTCCGCCCCCTCGGCCACCACCGCACCGGCGGCGACATGGGCGGACGCGTCGATCCGCGCACCCGGATGCACACTTGCAGCCGGATCGATGCCACCTGCCGGGCGCAGATCGGGATTCAGCAGCTGGGCGACGCGGGCGAAGTACAGATAGGGATTACGCACGCGGATGTGCGTGCGGGCGAGATTTTCGCCGTCGGCCGGCGGCACGATGACCACACCCGCACCGCTGCTGGCGAGAACGCTGCGGTACTTCGGGTTGGACAGAAAGGAGATGTGAGCCGGGCCGGCGCTGTCGAGCGGCGCCACCTGCTCGACCAGCAGGTCGGCGTCGCCATGCAGTTCGCCGCCCAACCGGGCGACGATGTCGCCAAGACGGGCTGCCATGTTCTTACTTGCTTGCCGGAGGGTCGGCCAGCGCCTTCAGCACCTTCTCGGTGATGTCGATGCGCTGGCTGCGATACACCACCTCCTGGAAGATGATGTCGTACTTCTCGGCCTCGGCGATCACCTTGATCGCCTTGTTGGCCTTGTCGAGCACGCCAGCCAGTTCTTCATTGCGGCGCTGGTTCAGGTCTTCGCGGTACTCGCGCTCGCGACGCTGCATGTCGCGGGTCAGTTCGCTGAATTCGCGCTCCTTGGCACGGCGGTCGCTGTCGGACAGCGTGACCGCATTCTTTTCCATGTTCTGCTGCATGCCCTGCAGCTGCTTGGCCAGCTTTTCCAGCTCCTGGCTGCGCTTCTCGAATTCCTTCTCGAGCTTCTTCTGCGCACGCACCGCCGGTGCTGCCTCGCGCAGGATGCGTTCGGTGTCGACGAAGCCGATCTTGACGTCGCTCTCTGCGCGCACCGGTGCGGCCGTCAGCAAGGCGAGCGAAGACAGCAATGCAATGAATATGGAGCGTGCGGACATACTCGACCTGTTCATACGGAGCTCTTCTTGATCAGAACACATTGCCCATCTGGAACTGGAAGCGCTGCAGACGATCGAGCGGATCCTTGTTCAGGGGCTGTGCAATGCTGAACTTCAGCGGTCCCATGGGCGAACTCCACGCCACGGAAAGGCCGGCACTATAACGCATATCGCCCAGACTCAGGCTCTGGCCGTCGGCCCAGACGTTACCGGCATCGACGAAGGTGCCCAGACGCAGCGACTTGTCCTGCCCCATGCCGGGGAAGGGGAACAGCACCTCGGCATTCATCACGAGGCGACGATCACCGCCGATGGTCGTGCGCAGCAGGTTGCCGTTGCCATCGCGGTCGCGCTGACCGATCGACGCCGTTTCGAAGCCCCGTACCGAGCCGATGCCGCCGACGTAGAAGTTCTTGTAGAACGGCAGCGGCTTGTCGCCATAGCCGCGACCATACCCCAGTTCGCCATTGAGCATCAGCACGAAGTTGCCCCACAGCGGGAAATAGGTCTGGTGCTGGTAGGAGGCCTTCATGTAGCGCAGGCCGCCGGGCGGAATCGCGATTTCGCCGTTCACGCGCTGGATCGAGCCCTTCGTCGGGTAGATGAAGCTGTCGCGCGTGTCGCGTGCCCAGCCTATGGTGCTCACCAGCGAGTTGTTGGTGTCGCCGAATTCATTGACGAAGTTCTTGTAGCGCTGCGGACTGTCGGAGAAGGTGTCGATCGAGGTCTGATCGACCGCCAGACCGAAGTTGATGCGGTCGTCCTCGCGGATCGGGAAACCCCAGCGCAGGCCGGCGCCGACCGACGATGTACGGTAGTTGCCGATGCGCAGACGGGTCGGGTCGACGTTGCGCAGATAGACGTCGAAGCCGCGCGAAATGCCGTCCGGCGTGTAGTACGGATCGGTGAATGACAGCGCGTAGGTCTTGTTGATGCTGCCGCTGTTCAGGCTCAGCGACATCGATTTGCCGCTGCCGAACAGGTTCTGCTGCGAAATCGAGGTCGACAGGATCAGACTTTCCGAGCTGGAGAAGCCGGCACCGAACATCAGGTTGCCGGTCGGCTTTTCCTTCACCGTCAGGTTCACGTCGACCTGGTCGGTGGTACCGGGCACGGCAGGCGTCTCCACCGTGGCCGCGTCGAAATAGCCGAGGCGGTCAACGCGGGTACGCGAACGGTTGATCTTCTCGCCGTCGTACCAGGCGCCTTCCATCTGGCGGAATTCGCGGCGGATGACCTGGTCGGCGGTCTTGCTGTTGCCCAGCACGTTCACGCGGCGCACATAGACGCGGCGGCCCGGATCGACGAAGACGGTGAACGAGACAGTCTGCTTTTCCTTGTCCGGTTCCGGCACCGCATTGACGTTGGCGAAGGCATAGCCTTCGTTGCCGAGACGGTCGTTGATCGCCTTCGTGGTGTCGGTCAGGTTCTTGCGCGAAAATTCGTCGCCCGGCTTCAGCTTCACCAGCTTGCGCAGTTCCTCTTCCGGCAGCAGCAGATCGCCCGACAGCTTGACACCGGACACCGTGTATTTCTTGCCCTCGGTGATCGAGACGGTGATGTAGATGTCCTGCTTGTCCGGCGTGATCGACACCTGGGTCGAATCGACGTTGAATTCGAGATAGCCGCGATCGAGATACCAGCTGCGCAGCGTTTCGACGTCGGCGCTGAGTTTCTGGCGCGAATACTGGTCGTTCTTCGTGTACCAGGTGAGCCAGTTCGGCGTCGTCAGCGTGATCATCTTCAGCAGGTCCTTCTCCTTGAAGGCACTGGCACCGACGATGTTGATCTGACGGATCTTGGCGACCTCGCCTTCGTCGACCTGGAAGTTGATCGCCACACGGTTGCGCTCGAGCGGCGTCACGGTGGTCTTGACCTCGACCGAATAACGGCCGCGCGACAGATACTGTCGCTTCAGTTCCTGCTCGGCGCGCTCCAGCACGGCGCGATCGAAGATGCGCGACTCGGCCAGGCCCACGTCACGCAGGCCCTTCTTGATCGCTTCCTTGTCGAATTCCTTCATGCCGGTGAAGTCGAGCGACGCGATGGCCGGGCGCTCCTCGATCACCACGACCAGCACGTCGCCCTCGACCTCGATGCGCACGTCCTTGAAGAAGCCGGTCGCGAATAGCGCCTTGATCGCCTCGGCCGCCTTGTCCTCGGTGAAACTCTCGCCGACGCGCACCGGCAGATAGTTGAACACCGTGCCGGCTTCGGTCCGCTGAATTCCCTCGACGCGGATGTCGCGGACGACGAAGGGTGCGAAGGCGTGGGCATGAGCCGACAGCAGTCCCGCGATCAGGGCGGGCAGGAGAAACTTGCGCATTGGGGGAAGTGGGGAATTCAGTCGGTAGTCAACCGAAAAGGCGATTGATATCGTTGTAGAAGGCGAACGCCATGAGCATCAGCAGGATGGCGAGGCCGATCTGCTGCCCGATCTCCATGACCCGCTCCGGAACCGGACCGCCCTTGAAAAATTCGATCGTATAGTACATCAAGTGCCCACCGTCCAGCAGCGGGATGGGCAGCAGGTTGAGCACACCCAGACTGATGCTGATCAGCGCGATGAACTTGATGTAATGGGTCAGCCCCATGGCCGCCGACTGGCCCGCGTAGTCGGCGATGGTGACCGGCCCGCTAAGGTTCTTCCATGACAGTTCGCCGGTGATCATGCGGCCGAAGGCCTTGAGGCTGAACAGGGCCGTGTCCCAGGTCTGGCCGACCGCCAGCAGCAGCGATTCGCCTACGCCGTGCCTAACTTCGACGAACAGCCGCTCGCGCAGTGTCGGATCGGGTTCGGGGCCGATGCCCAGGCGGCCGAATCGCTGTCCGCCCTCCTCCACCGTGGCCACTTCGGCGCGCAGCACAGCCTCGGCGCCGTCGCGCAGCACCACCACGTCTACGGTCCGCCCGCCCAGTTCGCGCACCTGCTGCACCATGGCCGCCCAGTCGTCGACCGCCTGTCCGTTGATGGACAGCACGCGGTCGCCCTCGCGCATGCCGGCCTTGTCCGCCGCGCTGCCCTCGCCCACGCTGCCGACCACCGTCGCGACGCGCGGCCGGAACGGCAGCAGGCCGACCCGCTCCATCAGCGTGGCGTCGACGTCGCTGCCTATGCCCGACAGGTCGATGCGGCGGTTGTTGATTTCGGCGCGATCATTGATCGTTTCCAGCAGCAGCGAACGCCCCTCGACCGCGGCACGCGCGACGTGCCAGCGCAGGTCCTGCGCCGACGCGATCGGTTTGCCATCGACCGCACGCACCTGCTCGCCGTCGGTGACACCGGCCACCGCCGCAGGGGTGCCTGCCGCGGGCGCCGCCAGCAGTGCGCGCGGCTCTTCCATGCCGTAGATGAACAGGCCCCAATAGACGACGATGGCGAGCAGGAAATTCGCGATCGGCCCGGCCGACACGATGGCAAAGCGGCGCCCGACGGTCTGCCGGTTGAAGGCACGGTGGCGTTCGTGCTCGGCCACTTCGCCCTCGCGCTCGTCGAGCATCTTGACGTAGCCGCCGAGCGGAAACACCGACAACGCCCATTCAGTCTGGTCCGGACCGTAACGACGCATCCACAGCGGACGGCCGAAGCCGACGGAAAAACGCAGCACCTTGACGCCGCACAGCCGCGCTACGCTGTAGTGGCCGAGTTCGTGCACGGTGATCAGGATGCCCAGCGCCAGCGCGAAGGCCCCCAGGTAGAACAGCGGATTCAAGCGCGTGCCCCGATCTGGCGCCGTGCGACCTCGCGCGCCGCAGCATCGGCGGCGAACACTTCGTCGAGCGTGCTCGACGGCTGATCGGGAAGGGTGTCAAGGGTGGCGGCAATCACATCGGCTATGGCACGGAAACCGAGCCGATGTTCCAGGAAGGCGGCAACCGCGACTTCGTTCGCCGCATTGAGCACGGCTGGCGTACCGGCGCCGGCGCGCAGTGCGTCGAAAGCCAGCTTGAGGCAGGGGAAACGGTCCAGATCCGGGCGCTCGAACACCAGATCGGCCGCCGCCGCCAGGTCGAGCACGCCGACGCCGGATTCGATCCGCTCCGGCCAGGCCAGCGCGTGCGCGATCGGCGTACGCATGTCCGGGTTACCCATCTGCGCCAGCACCGAGCCGTCGACGTACTCGACCATCGAATGCACGATGCTCTGTGGATGGATCACCACGTCGATACGATCGGCCGGCGTGTCGAACAGCCAGCGTGCCTCGATCACTTCGAGGCCCTTGTTCATCATGGTGGCCGAATCGACCGAAATCTTGCGGCCCATGTCCCAGTTCGGGTGAGCGCAGGCCTGCTCCGGCGTCACGTTCGCCAGATCGGCGATCGGCGTGCGGCGGAACGGACCGCCCGACGCGGTGAGCAGGATGCGGCGCACGCCCTCGCGCCCCTTGGCCGGCATGCACTGGAAGACGGCGTTGTGTTCGCTGTCTATGGGCAGCAGCGTCGCGCCGTGGGCCGACACCTCGCGCATGAACAGGTCGCCGCTCATCACCAGGCTTTCCTTGTTCGCCAGCAGGATGCGCTTGCCGGCGCGCGCTGCCGCCAGCGCCGGGCGCAGGCCTGCGGCGCCAACGATGGCCGCCATCACGGTATCCACCTCGGGCAGCGCAGCGACCATTTCGAGCGCCTCGACGCCGTGCATGACCTCGGTCGGCACCAGACCGGCCAGGCGTTCACGCAACACGACGGCAGCGTCCGCGTCGGCCACCACGGCGATGCGCGGCGCGAAGGCGATGCACTGTTCGGCCAGACGGTCGATCTGGCGATGACCGGACAACGCAACGATCTCGAAACGGTCTGGGTGGCGGGCGACGACGTCCAGCGTGCTGACGCCGATCGAGCCGGTCGCGCCCAGTACGGTCAGTCTGCGCATCAGTTCGACGCTCCGGGTATCAGGTTGAGCAGGTAGAAGCCTATCAGCGGCAAGGTGGCCGTCAGGCTGTCGACGCGGTCGAGCACGCCGCCATGGCCGGGCAGCAGCTGGCTGCTGTCCTTCATGCCGGCCTGCCGCTTCATCGTCGATTCGAACAGGTCTCCAACGATGCTGACCGCGGTCAGCAACAGCAGCATCGCCGCCCAGAACGGTGCCGAGGGCATCTGCGCGGCGTCGAACAGCGCCGGCTTGATGGCGAGGCCGTACAGCTGGACGGCGACCACGGCACCGGCTGCGCCCTCCCAGGTCTTGCCAGGGCTGATCGACGGCGCCAGCTTGTGTCGACCGAAGGCCTTGCCGGTGAAATAGGCGGCGATGTCGGCGATCCAGACTACGGCCATCAGCAACAGCAGCGGCAGCACGCCGATGGCGCGCAGCTGTATCAGCGCCAGCGCCGGCGGCAGCAGCACGAGCACGCCAGTCAGAACAAGCCAGGGCTGCGCCGGGCGCGCGCCGCGCGACATCCAGAACGGTACGACCAGCAGCCAGAAAAGGATGGCCAGCGCATGCAGCGCGGACAGCGCGGGCGCCGCATCGCTGACAACGCCCTGCGCGTCGAAAGCGCGTTGTGCGCAGAACCCGACCAGAGCGAAGGTGAGCACGCCCGCGACGCGGGCGCCTAGCGGCGCGAAACCGATCAGGCGCGCCCACTCCCAGCCGGCGAACCCCAGGATCGCGGCGACCAGCCAGCCCCACGCGGCCAGATCCATGCCCCACAGTGCCGCCGACAGTCCCGCCAGCAGGACGATGGCCGTCAGTACACGCTGCTTAAGCATGCTGGCCGGCTGCGGCCGCTGACTGGACCTGTTCGCTGGTTCGGCCGAAGCGACGCTCCCGCTGCTGGTAGGACGTGATGGCCTCGTCTATGGCCGCGCCATTGAATTCGGGCCACAGGCTGTCGGTGAAATAGAGTTCGGTGTAGGCCAGTTGCCAGAGCAGGAAATTGCTGATGCGCTGTTCGCCACCGGTGCGGATGAACAGATCGGGCTCGGGCGCGTAGGCCATCGACAGATGCGGCGCCAGTTCCTGTTCGGTAAAGCCTTCACGCCGCTCCGGGTGCGCCTTCAGCATGCGCTCGACCGCCTGCAGGATGTCCCAGCGGCCGCCGTAGTTGGCGGCTATGGTCAGGTTGAGCCCGGTATTGCCTTCGGTCAGCGCCTCGGCATTGCGGATCAGTTCGACCAGACGCGGTTCAAAGCGGCCCAGATCGCCGACCACGCGCAGACGGATGCCGTTCTCGTGCAGGCGGACGACTTCGTCCTCCAGCGCGCGCACGAACAGCTGCATCAGGAAATTGACTTCCTCGGCCGGCCGCCGCCAGTTCTCGGAACTGAAGGCGAACAGCGTCAGATAGCCGACGCCGCGCTCGGCGCAGCGCTTGACCACCGCGCGCACCGCCTCGACACCCTTGCGGTGCCCGGCAACGCGCGGCATGAAACGGCGACGCGCCCAGCGGCCATTGCCATCCATGATGATGGCGATGTGTCGCGGGACTGCGGACGTGCCGGTGCTGGAAGACAAGATCCGGTGCCTGGCTTCAGACAGCCATCAGGTCTTGCTCTTTTTGCGCCAGTTGCTTGTCGACCTCGGCGATGTAGCGGTCGGTCAGCTTCTGCACGTCGTCCTGCGCGCGGCGCTCGTCGTCCTCGGAAATTTCCTTTTCCTTGACGGCTTCCTTCAGCGCATTGTTCGCGTCACGGCGCAGATTGCGCACGGCCACGCGCGCGTTCTCGGCTTCGCCACGAACGACCTTGATCAGCTCCTTGCGGCGCTCTTCGGTCAGCGGCGGCATCGGCACGCGCACGATGTCGCCCATGGCAGACGGGTTCAGGCCGAGGTCGGAATCGCGGATCGCCTTCTCGACGACCGACAGCATCTTCTTTTCCCACGGCTGCACGCCGATTGCGCGCGCGTCGATCAGCGTCACGTTGGCGACCTGCGACAGCGGCACCAGCGAGCCGTAGTAATCGACCTGGATGTGATCGAGGATGCCGGTATGCGCACGACCCGTGCGTACCTTGCCGAAGTCGGTCTTGAGCGACTCCAGCGTCTTCTGCATCTTCTGTTCGGTGGTTTTCTTCAACTCGGGGATCATGACGTCGCCTCTTGTTGGAAGGGACGGCCGCACCCGGGCGGCCGCTGAAGCAAAGGGGCCGACGGCCCCTGCACCACTATATATGGACCAGCGTACCTTCGTCTTCGCCCATCACGACACGCTTGAGCGCGCCCGCCTTGAAGATGCTGAACACCTTGATCGGCAGTTGCTGGTCGCGGCACAGCGCGAGCGCGGTGGCGTCCATCACCTTCAGGTCGCGGCTGATCGCCTCGTCGAAGCTGATGCGGTCGTAGCGCGTGGCGCTCTTGTCCTTCATCGGATCGGCGCTGTAGACGCCATCTACCTTGGTCGCCTTCAGCACGATTTCGGCTTCGATCTCGCGACCGCGCAGCGCGGCGGCGGTGTCGGTGGTGAAGAAGGGATTGCCGGTACCGGCGGCGAAAATGACGACCTTGCCCTCTTCGAGGTAGCGGATCGCCTTGCCGCGGATATAGAACTCGACCACGGGTTCAATGCTGAGCGCCGACTGTACGCGCGCCGCGACGCCGGCCTGACGCATCGCGTCGCCCAGCGCCAGCGCGTTCATCACGGTTGCCAGCATGCCCATGTAGTCGGCGGTGGCGCGGTCCATACCGGCCGCACCGCCCGCCACGCCGCGGAAGATGTTGCCTCCGCCGATCACGACGCCCACTTCCACGCCGAGGGCGCGGATTTCGGCAACTTCAGCGACGATGCGTGCAAGCATGTCGCGGCTGATGCCGTAGTCGTCGTCGCCCATGAGGGCTTCGCCCGACAGCTTCAGAAGGATGCGGCGATAGGCAACAGTCATGCAGGCTCCCGGGCTCAGGCCTTGGCGGCCGCTGCGGCGGCAGCCTGGGCGGCGACTTCGGCAGCGAAGTCGGTGGTCTTCTTCTCGATGCCTTCGCCGACCACGTACAGCGTGAAGGAGGCGATCTTCGCCGACTTCGCCTTCAGCAACTGTTCGATGGTCTGCTTGCCGTCTTCGGCCTTGACGAAGACCTGACCCAGCAGGGTGACTTCCTTCAGGTACTTCTGCACCGAGCCTTCGGCGATCTTGGCGATCATCTCTTCCGGCTTGCCGGCTTCGCGCGCCTTCTCGATCGCAACGCGACGTTCGGCTTCGATCAGGTCGGCCGACACGCCGGTCGAATCGAGCGACTTCGGCTTCGACGCGGCGATGTGCATCGCCAGGTCCTTGGCCATCGCTTCGTCACCGCCGACGACATCGACCAGCACGCCGATCTTCGAACCGCCATGCACGTAGCTGGCGACCTTGCCTTCAGCCTGCACGCGCACGAAGCGGCGGATCGACATGTTTTCGCCGATCTTGCCGACCAGTGCAGCGCGAGTCGATTCGACCGTACCTTCGCCGAACGGCAGTGCCGACAGCGCGGCCACGTCGGCCGGGTTGTTGTCGGCGACCAGCTTGGCTGCGCCGTTGACCAGCGCCAGGAAGTCGTCGTTCTTGGCCACGAAGTCGGTTTCGCAGTTCACTTCGACCATTGCGGCAGTCTTGCCGTCGGCCGACAGGAACAGACCCACCACGCCCTCGGCGGTCACGCGGGCGGCAGCCTTGCTTGCCTTGTTGCCCAGCTTCACGCGGAGGATTTCTTCGGCCTTCGCCAGGTCGCCGCCCGCTTCGGTCAGCGCCTTCTTGCATTCCATCATCGGAGCGTCGGTCTTTTCGCGCAGCTCCTTGACCATACCTGCGGTGATTTCCGCCATGCTCATTCCTGCCTATAAATACGAATCGGTAAAACAATCGCGGGCGCCTGGGCGCCCGCATCAATCGATCAGGCCTGGGCTTCGCCTTCGCCTTCGACCTCGACGAACTCGTCGTCGGACTTCAGCTGTGCCACCAGGTCCTGGGCGGCGCTGTTGCGGCCTTCCAGGATCGCGTCGGCCACGCCGGAGGCGTACAGACGGATGGCGCGGCTCGAGTCGTCATTGCCCGGAATGACGTAATCGACGCCCAGCGGCGAATGGTTGGTATCGACCACGGCCACGACCGGGATGCCCAGCTTGTTGGCTTCGGTGATGGCGATCTTGTGGTAGCCGACGTCGATCACGAACAGCGCGTCCGGCAGGCCGCCCATGTCCTTGATGCCGCCGATGCTCTTCTGCAGCTTGACCAGCTCGCGCTGCAGCACCAGGGCTTCCTTCTTCGGCATGCGTTCCATCGAGCCGTCTTCGACCATGGCTTCCAGGTCCTTCAGGCGCTTGACCGACAGCTTCAGCGTCTTGAAGTTGGTCAGCATGCCGCCGAGCCAGCGCTCATCGACATAGGGCACGCCGGCGCGCTGCGCCTCTTCGGCCACGATTTCGCGGGCCTGGCGCTTGGTGCCGACCATCAGGATGGTGCCCTTGTTGGCGGACATGCGGCGGATGAAGGCCATCGCGTCGTTGTACTTGGCGACGGTCTTTTCCAGGTTGATGATGTGGATCTTGTTGCGATGGCCGAAAATGAAGGGGGCCATCTTGGGGTTCCAGAAGCGGGTCTGGTGTCCGAAATGGACACCCGCTTCCAGCATTTCGCGCATGGATACGGACATTCGAGATTACTCCGAACAGGGTTTGACCTCCGCCCGGCCGTGTTCACAGCCGGTGTTCCGGCTGCGCACCCTATCGGTTCAGTCACCGTATACATATGCGGCGACACCGGGCGTGTGGATTTGTCTGACGCACCCGCCATCGGGTACTGAAATCAGACAGCCTGCGATTCTAGCAGCCGCAATGCAACAAACTCAAGTCGGCCGGATGACAGCAGTTTGCCGCCCGGAACCGCTTCCGCTAACCTGCTGTCCCTCGGAACACCCTTACAGAGCCTTTTCATGAGCGTCACCATCAAGACAGCGGAAGAAATCGAGAGCATGCGCGTCGCGTGCAGACTGGCGTCGGAAGTGCTCGACTACATCGAGCCCCACGTGCAGCCGGGCGTCACGACGGCCGAGCTCGACCGCCTGTGCCATGAATACATGGTGAACGTGCAGCAGACCATCCCGGCGCCGCTCAATTACGCGCCGCCCGGCTACAGCCCCTACCCGAAGTCGATCTGCACCTCGGTCAACCACGTCGTGTGCCACGGCGTGCCGGCGGACCGGGCCCTGAAGAAGGGCGACATCGTCAATCTGGACATCACCGTCATCAAGGACGGTTTCCACGGCGACACCAGCCGCATGTTCATCGTCGGCGGCGAAACCACCAAGCAGGCGGCACGTCTGTGCCTGATCACCTACGAATGCCTGTGGCTCGGCATTTCCAAGGTGAAGCCGGGCGCCCGACTGGGCGACATCGGCCACGCCATCCAGCGCCACGCGGAAAACAACGGTTTTTCCGTGGTGCGCGAGTTCTGCGGTCACGGCATCGGCCGCAAGTTCCACGAGGAGCCGCAGGTGCTGCACTACGGCAAGCCCGGCACCGGCATGGAGCTGAAGGAAGGCATGATCTTCACCATCGAGCCGATGATCAATGCCGGCCGCGCCGCCGTGTCGGAACTGCCGGACGGCTGGACCATCGTCACCCGCGACCGCAGCCTGTCCGCGCAATGGGAGCACACGGTGCTGGTTACCGCCGACGGTTACGAGGTGCTGACCGTGTCGGCCGGCAGCCCGCCACCGGCGCTGAGCGGCGACACCGCGCGGGCCGCCTGAGCGGTGAACGGTCCGGCCGATTCCGACGCGCTGCGCCAGCTCGCCAGCGCGCTGCGCAGCGAACTGGCGGCCAGCCAGCTCGAGTTCCGCACGCGTTTCGAACAGGACGGCAACAGCAGCCGCATGCTCGCAGCGCGCGCCCGCGCCGTCGACAACGCGCTGCGGCGGCTGTGGACAGCGGTCGGACTGCCGCGCAGCGCGGCGCTGATCGCGGTCGGCGGATACGGGCGCGGCGAGCTGTACCCGGCGTCCGACGTCGATGTGCTCTTCCTGACGCCGAGCGAGGTGTCGGCTGACATCGAGGCCAAGCTCGAGCATCTGGTCGGACTGCTGTGGGACATCGGTCTGGACATCGGTCACAGCGTGCGCTCGGTCGGACAGTGCGTCGATGAGGCGGCGCGCGACATCACGGTCGAAACCACGCTGCTCGAAGCGCGCCTGCTCGCCGGCTCGCGCAAGCTGTTCCGCGAACTGAGCAGCACGCTGGAGGCGCAGCGCGACCCCGGCGCCTTCTTCAAGGCCAAGCGACTGGAGCAGGACGAACGCCATCAGCGCTACCAGGAAACGCCCTACAGCCTCGAACCGAACTGCAAGGAAAGCCCGGGCGGCCTGCGCGACCTGCAGGTGATCCAGTGGATCGCACGCGCGAGCAAGCTGGGCAGCAACTGGGCCGAACTGGCCGCACGCGGCCTGATTACTGCCGAGGAAGCACGTCAGCTCGCACGCGTCGAGCGCTTCATGCGTGACACCCGGGTACGGCTGCACCTGATCGCGCGCCGGCGCGAAGACCGACTGATCTTCGATCACCAGGAGGCGATGGCCGCGGCCTTCGGCCTTGCCGCCACGCCGACACGGCGCGCCTCCGAAGTGTTCATGCAGCGCTACTACCGCAGCGCGAAGACCATCACCCAGCTGAACACCATCCTGCTGCAGAACATTTCGGCTGCGCTGTTCCCGGCCGACGATGCGGCAGTGCTGCCGATCAATGCGCGCTTCCAGTCCAGCCGCGAACTGCTGGACGTAGTCGATGAACAGGTGTTCGAGCGCGAGCCAAGCGCGCTGCTCGAATGCTTCACGCTGCTGCAGCGGCACAGCGAATTGAAGGGCATGACCGCCCGCACGCTGCGCGGGCTTTGGCGCGCACGCCGGATGATCGACGCGAAGTTCCGCCGCGACCCGAAGAACCGCGCCCTCTTCCTGTCTCTGTTCCAGCAGACGCGCGGCCTGGTGCACGAAATCCGCCGGATGAACCAGTACGGCATTCTCGGCCGCTACCTGCCCGCCTTCGGCCGCATCGTCGGCCAGATGCAGCACGACCTGTTTCATGTCTATACGGTCGATCAGCACATCCTGCAGGTGATGCGCAACGTACGCCGCTTCACGATGTCGGAGCACGCGCACGAATACCCGCTGCTGTCGCGCCTGATCACCGGCTTCGAGCGGCGCTGGCTGCTCTACCTTTCGGCACTGTTCCACGACATCGCCAAGGGCCGCGGCGGCGATCACTCGCAGCTCGGCATGCGCGACGCTCGCCTGTTCTGCCGCCAGCACGATCTGAGTCCCGTCGACACCGATCTGGTCGTCTTCCTGGTCGAGCACCACCTGTCGATGTCCTCGGTGGCGCAGAAGCAGGACCTGTCGGATCCGGACGTGATCCGCGACTTCGCGCGCGTGGTGAAGAGCGAGCGTCGCCTGACCGCGCTCTACATTCTGACCCACGCCGACATCCGCGGCACCAGTCCCAAGGTGTGGAACGCCTGGCGCGGCAAGCTGCTGGAAGACCTCTATTTCTCGACCCTGCGCGTGCTGCAGGGTGACGGTGCCCACGTACCCGGCAGCGGTGACCGGCAGGAGGAAGCGCGCAGTCTGCTGCGCTACTTCGGACTGCGCGAGGGCGTCGAACAGGCTTTCTGGTCGCGCCTCGACACCGTCTACTTCATGCGCCACGACCCGGACGAAATCGCCTGGCACACGCGCATGCTGTATTTCCAGGTCGATGCGACGGTGCCGGTCGTCAAGGCGCGGCCGAACCAGGTCGGCGACGGCCTGCAGGTGATGGTGTACGCGCCCGACCAGCTCGACCTGTTCGTGCGGCTGTGCGGCTTCTTCGGTCGCCTGGGCTACAGCATCGCCGACGCCAAGATCCACACCACGACCGACGGCCATGCACTCGACAGCTTCGTGCTGCTCGACCCGAACGGCCACCTCAATTCGCGCGACATGATTGCGCTGATCGAAACCGGACTGGTCGAGCGCCTGCAGGCGCAGCTTCCGGCTGAGCAGCCGATCGCCGGACGCCTGTCACGCGAGGTGAAGCATTTCCCGATCACGCCGGAAATCGTCATCAAGCCGGACGAACGCAAGCAGCACCACATCATGCACGTCACCGCAGCCGACCGTCCCGGCCTGCTCTACTCGGTGGCGCGCGTGCTGGCAGCGCACGCGATCCGCCTGCACACCGCCAAGATCACGACGCTCGGTGAGCGCGCCGAGGACGTGTTCCTGATCTCGGGCGAGGAGCTGGACAACAGCACGACCCTGATCCGGCTGGAGCAGGAACTGCTGGGGGAACTGGCCGTTTCCTGAGTACGGTATGACGGACGCGACGCAGTGCTCGCTGCGCCGCGCAGGTTTCCGGACATACTGTCGATGCCGACGCACCCGGGCATCCCCGACGAGGACGGAACCCTGCCTTGAGCCTGACCCGCGACGAACCCGCACACATCACGATGACCGACCGCGCGCGACCACTGATCGTTGCGCTGGTGGCGCTGCTGGCAGGTCTGGCACTCACCGCCTACATCGCAGGTAACGAGGCGGCGGAACTGCATCAGCGCGAGCGCAGCGCCGTGACGGCGCAGGCCGGACAGGTGCGGGCCCGGCTGGAGAGCGAGGTCAACAGCGCCGCCCACCTGTCGCTCGGCCTGGTCAGTTTCATTGCCGCCAATCCCGACTTCGACCGCGCGTCCTTCGATCGCGTCGCCGAACGCATGCTGGCCTACGGCCGCCATCTGCGGAACATTTCGGTGGCGCCGGACAACGTGGTGCGCGACGTCTATCCGCTCGCCGGTAACGAGCGCGCAATCGGTCTGAGCTATCTCGATACGCCGTCGCAACGTGACGCGGTCGTGCAGATGATGAACTCCCGTCGCTTCGTACTCGCCGGTCCGCTCGAACTGGTGCAGGGCGGCATCGGGCTGATCAACCGCTTCCCGGTCTATCTTCCGGCGCGTAACGGACAGCCGGAACGTTACTGGGGCCTGGTTGCCGTCGTGCTGCGCTTCGACTCACTGCTCGAAGCCAGCGGTCTCGTACCTGAGCGCGGCGACCTGCATTACGCGCTGCGCGGTCGCGACGGGCTGGGTGCGGCAGGCGAGGTCTTCCATGGCGACGCGGCCCTGTTCGACCAGACGCCGGTGCTGGTCGACGTCGTACTGCCGGACAACGCGCGCTGGCAACTGGCCGCCGTCCCGGCAGGCGGCTGGCAGAACGGCTACGGCAGCGCGCGCGTGCTCGGCGTCTGGGGGGCCGGCGCCGCCGTGTCGCTGGCCATTGCCGCCCTGCTCTATCTGCGACAGCTGCAATTGCGGCGCTTGCAGATGCGCGACGCCGAACTGTCGCTCGCAGCCAGCGTGATCGACAGTCTGAACGAAGCCATCATGGTCACCGATGCACGCGGACGCGTCGTCACCGTGAATCCGGCATTCAGCGCGCTGACCGGCATCGACCAACACGCGGCCAGCGGACGTCCGGCGTCGGCGGTGGTGAGCTGTCCGTACAGCGAGGAATCGCGCAACGAATTCGCCGATCAACTCGAACGCGACGGCTACTGGCGGGGCGAACTCGACGACCGGCGCGCCAGCGGCGAAAGCTATCCGAAGTCGCTCAGCATCTATCCGGTCCGCGAACCCGGGGGACGCATCGCTCACTACGTGCATTCCTTTTCCGACATCAGCGAGCGCAGGGAGGCGGAAAGAAAGATCCACCACCTCGCGCACCACGACATGCTGACCGGCCTGCCCAACCGTCTGTCGCTGCAGCTGCGCATGGAACAGGTGATGGCGCATGCGCGCCGGCACAGCACGCTGTTTGCGGTGCTGATGATAGACATGGACCACTTCAAGGACATCAACGACACGCTGGGCCATCACGTCGGCGATGCGCTGCTGGTCGAGGTGGGCAAGCGTCTGCTGCGCTGCGTGCGGCAGAGCGACGTCGTCGCGCGCCTCGGTGGGGACGAATTCGTCGTCCTGGTGACCGATATGGTGACCACGCTGACCGCGGCCGCCGTGGCCGAGAAGATCGTCGCCGCCCTGTCTGCGCCCTACGCAGTCGAGGCTTACCAGCTGCATTCGACGCCCAGCGTCGGCATCGGCGTGTTTCCGAACGACGGCGAAACGGTGGATGACCTGCTGCGCAACGTCGACAGCGCGATGTATCACGCCAAGGCCGCCGGCCGGAACAATTACCAGTTCTTCAACGACAGCATGTCGGCCAACGCCAGCGAGCGGCTGACGTTGCAGAGCAGCCTGCACCAGGCGATCGCCAAGCGACAGTTCGTGCTGCACTACCAGCCGCAGATCGAAACCGGCAGCGGTCGGCTGATGGGAGTCGAAGTGCTGGTGCGCTGGGAGCACCCGGAGCGCGGTCTGGTGCCGCCGAACAAGTTCATTCCGATTGCCGAGGAGAGCGACCTCATCATCCGCCTCGGCGAATGGATACTGCAGGAAGCCTGTCGCCAGCTCAGCGTCTGGCGCGCGATGGGCCTGCAGATGCGGATCGCCGTCAACCTGTCGGCGCGGCAGCTGCGCTCGAAGAATCTGCTGCGGCAGGTGAAGGACGTCGTGCTGAAGTACGACCTGAAGCCGGGCGACCTCGAACTGGAAATCACCGAAAGCGTCGCCATGGAGGATGCCGACAACACGCTGCGCATGCTGGCGCAGCTGCGCGAACTGGGCCTCGAACTGGCGATCGACGACTTCGGCACTGGCTATTCCTCGCTGAGCCACCTGAAGCTCATGCCCTTGCAGCGGCTGAAGATCGACCGCTCCTTCGTCAAGGACATCGAGAACGATCCGGACGACGCCGCCATCTGTGCCGCCACCATCAGCCTGGCGCACAACCTCGGCCTGACGGTGATCGCCGAAGGTGTGGAAACCGACGCGCAGTACGCCTTCCTTGGCAACCTCGGCTGTGAATGCGTACAGGGCTTCCTGTTCAGCAAACCGCTGCCGGCGGCCGAACTGGAAGCCTGGATCGCGGCGCGCGCAGCCACGGCCTCCGTCACCAGCAGCCTGTAAACAAGGATCGTCCGACCGCGACTTCGGCCTTCGAATGACCGGTCGTTGTCGATCGCCGGCCCCGTCGGGGTCAGAAGACCCCTCCCACAGAACCCTGGCCCCGGCTCAGGCCGTGGGTCGGGCGCACCCCTGTGGGAGCGGCCTTGGCCGCGACACGGCGGTGGCCATCTACAGACTTCGATACGGGCTTTTGCCGGGGCGAGAAGGGCCCTCGGTTCACGATAGCAGCGCCCGCTCAGACGCCGTCAGTCGTCACCATCCTCGACGCCCGGGAACAGCACGTCGGTGTAGCCGAAGCGGCTGAAGTCACGCACCCGCATCGGATAGAGGATGCCGTCGAGGTGATCGCATTCGTGCTGCACGACGCGCGCGTGGAAACCCTCGGCCTCGCGCGAGATCGGCTTGCCCGCCGGATCGAAGCCGCTGTAGTGCAGCCGGCTGTAGCGCGGCACGACGCCGCGCAGGCCGGGCACCGACAGACAGCCCTCCCAGCCCTCCTCCATGTCGTGGCCCAGCGGCGTCAGCACCGGATTGACCAGCACGGTGAAGGGCACGACCGGCGCGTCCGGATAGCGCACGGACGGCGAGCCGCCGAAGATGACGACGCGCAGATCAACGCCGATCTGCGGCGCCGCGAGACCGGCGCCGTTGGCCGCCTGCATGGTGTCCATCAGGTCGGTCACCAGCGCGTCGAGCTCGGCCGTGTCGAAACGCTCGACCGGCCGCGAAACGCGCAGCAGGCGCGGGTCGCCCATGCGCAGGATGTCGCGGATCACGGGCACACCCCTTCCTGACACAAACGTTCGAGCAGGTGACGCACGCGCATCATCGCCTCCTGCAGCATGGCTTCGATGGCCGACATCTGGATGCCGTGCGCGGAATCGCCACGACCGGCCGCGTGATTCACCACTACATTGAGCGCCGCATAGGCCAGCCCGGCTTCGCGCGCCAGCACCGCTTCCGGCATGCCGGTCATGCCGACGACGTCGGCGCCGTCGCGCTCGAAGCGGTTGATCTCGGCCGCGGTTTCGAGACGCGGTCCCTGAGTGGCCGCATAGACGGCGCCGTCGATCACCGCCTCGCCGGCCAGCGCCGCGGCAGCGAGCAGACGGGCACGCAAGGCACTGTCGTAGGGTTCGGTGAAGTCGACATGCTTCACCTGTCCGTCGTGGCCGTCAAAGAAGGTGGAGTGGCGCCCCCAGGTGTAGTCGATGATCTGATCCGGCACGACCAGGCTGCCCGGTGCAAGGTCGGCGCGGATGCCGCCCACCGAGGCCACCGATACGACCTTGTCCACGCCGACGCTCTTCAGTGCGGAGATGTTCGCGCGGTAATTGACGCGGTGCGGCGGAATCGTATGGCCGTAGCCGTGGCGCGCGATGAACACCAGTTCGTGGCCACCGAGGCGGCCGAAGGTGAGCGGACCGGATGGTTCGCCGTAAGGTGTACGCACGACCTCGCGCCGCGTGACGTCGAGGTTGGCAAGCTGGGTCAGCCCGCTTCCGCCAATGATGGCCAGCATCGTTCCGGAACTCCTGATTGGATGACCGGCGAGTCTAGCAGCCGGGACGCCCTCCGTCCGGGCACCTGACGTCTTGCGACCTTGGCGTGCTAAACTCGCGTGTTTATCTTTTGCGCCGCACCATTCCCATGTCCCGCTCCATACGCAACATCGCCATCATCGCGCACGTCGATCATGGCAAGACCACGCTGGTTGACCAGCTGCTGCGCCAATCCGGCACCTTCGCATCGCACCAGCAGGTGTCCGAGCGGGTCATGGATTCCGGCGATATCGAAAAAGAACGCGGCATCACGATTCTCGCGAAGAACTGCGCGATCGAATACGAAGGCACGCACATCAACATCGTCGACACCCCGGGCCATGCCGACTTCGGCGGCGAGGTCGAGCGCGTGCTGTCGATGGTCGATTCCGTGCTGCTGCTGGTCGACGCTGTCGAAGGCCCGATGCCGCAGACCCGCTTCGTCACCCGCAAGGCGCTGGCTCTCGGCCTGAAGCCCATCGTCGTGGTGAACAAGATCGACCGCCCGGGCGCCCGTCCGGACTGGGTGATCAACCACACCTTCGATCTGTTCGACAAGCTGGGTGCCACCGACGAACAGCTCGACTTCCCGGTCGTGTTCGCCTCGGCGCTGAACGGCTTCGCCATGCTGGACGCCGACAAGCCGGGCACCGACATGCGCCCGCTGTTCGAAACCATCCTGAAGCACGTGCCGCAGCCGGAAGTCGATGAAGACGCGCCGCTGCAGCTGCAGATCTGTTCGCTCGACTACTCGACCTACATCGGTCAGCTCGGCATCGGCCGCATCAAGCGTGGCCGCATCAAGCCGAACCAGGAAGTGGTCGTCTATTACGGCGACGAAAGCCGCGGCAAGGCCAAGGTCGGCCAGGTGCTCACCTTCAAGGGTCTCGACCGTACGCAGGCCGAATCGGCCAGCGCCGGCGACATCGTGCTGGTGTCCGGCATCGAACAGGTCGGCATCGGCGTCACCATCTGTGACCCGGAATCGCCCGAGCCGATGAAGCCGATCGCGGTCGACGAGCCGACGCTGACGATGAACTTCATGGTGAACGCCTCGCCGCTGGCCGGTCGTGAGGGCAAGTTCGTCACCAGCCGCCAGATCCGCGAGCGCCTGGAGAAGGAACTGCTGAAGAACGTGGCTCTGCGCGTCGAGTACACCGACGACTCCGACGTGTTCCTGGTATCGGGCCGCGGCGAACTGCACCTGACCATCCTGCTGGAAAATATGCGCCGCGAAGGCTACGAGCTGGCGGTCGGCCGTCCGCGCGTCGTGTTCAAGGAAATCGACGGCGTGAAGTGCGAGCCGTACGAAATGCTCACCGTCGACGTCGAGGAAACCCACCAGGGCGGCGTGATGGAAGAGCTGGGCCGTCGCCGCGGTGAAATGCAGGACATGCAGCCGGACGGCAAGGGCCGCGTGCGTATCGAGTACCGCATTCCGGCGCGCGGCCTGATCGGCTTCCAGGGCGAATTCCTGACGCTGACCCGCGGCACCGGTCTGGCCAGCCACGTGTTCGACGACTACGGCCCGATGGCCGGCGCGATGTCGGAACGTCGCAACGGCGTGCTGATTTCGCAGAACGACGGCGAAGCAGTCGCCTACGCGCTGTGGAACCTGCAGGACCGCGGCCGCATGTTCGTCAATCCGGGCGATGTGCTGTACGAAGGCATGATCATTGGCATCCACTCGCGCGACAACGATCTGGTGGTGAACCCGATCAAGGGCAAGCAGCTCACGAACGTGCGCGCCTCGGGCACCGACGAAGCCGTCCGCCTGATTCCGCCGATCGCGCTGACGCTGGAATCGGCGATCGAATTCATCGCCGACGATGAGCTGGTCGAGATCACGCCGAAGAACATCCGCCTGCGCAAGCGTCACCTGAAGGAACACGAGCGCAAGCGTGCCTCGCGCGACGAAGCCTGATCTCCGGGCAACGTCGAATGAAATGAAAAGAGCGCCCATGGGCGCTCTTTTCATTTGTGCATCGATCAGCGGCGGCTTCAGGTGCGGCGTTCGATCGCGGCCTGTGCGCGCAGCCTGGCGTAGGTGGTCTGCAGCACGCGCGCGTCGTTGCTGGCGCGATGGCGCGTGGTGTGCAGCTCTTCCGCCACCGCCTGCTTGACCCCATGCCAGCGCGCCGCCTGGTCTTCGTTCAGCAGTTCACGCAGGCTGCGCAGATGAAAGCGCGGCACGCGATCCGCCTCGTCGTAGAGGCGCGACAGCCAGGCGTAGTCGTTGCCCCAGGCGTCGCTGTAGACCTCGCGTCCGCGCAGCGCCTCGTCCAGCCGGCATACGACTTCCTCGACCGGCAGACCGTGCTGCATCAGCACGTCACGCGTGATGTGATGGATGGATTCCGCGCTGGCATCCCAGTGCCGCCACTGCTCCGGCGGACGCACCAGGCAGCACAGCGTGCGCCCGTCCGGCAGCACGCAGCCCACTTCTATTGGATAGCTGCCGGCACCGAAGCCGGACGCCTCGATGTCGAGGAAGACCGGCAGCGCATCGGTTCCGGCGTCCGTCACGCCCTAGTCCTTCAGTGCGTAGATGGCCGGCAGATTGCGCCACGCACCGCGCACGTCCATGCCGTAGCCGAACACGTAGCGGTTGGGCAGTTGCAGCCCGGTGAAGTCGGCGGTGATCGGCTTGGCGCGACCGATCTGCTTGTCCGAGAACACGGCGGTCAGGCAACGCGTCGCGCCCTTGGACAGGATGTGCTGGCGGATCGCCGCCAGCGTGATGCCCTCGTCGAGGATGTCGTCGAGCACGAGCACGGTGCGGCCGACCAGCGGCGTGCGCGGCTCGTTGATCCAGCGCAGTTCGCCGCCCGAGGTCTCGTCGCCGTAGCGGGTGACATGCAGATAGTCGAAGTCGAGCGGAAAGGCGAGCTTGGGCAGCAGGTTGCCGGTAAATACCACCGCGCCGCCCATCACCGACAGCAGCAGCGGATAGCTGTCGCCGACCGCCGCCGTGATCTCCTGCGCGACCCGATCGACCGCCGCCTCGACTTCGGCAGCAGAACAGATCAGGTCGGCACCTTCAAGCAGTGCCTGCGTGTCGGCCAGGCGACTCACGCTGCGTCGGCTTCGCGCGAAATCTCTTCGCGCGACACTTCCTGCGCGTCCATCCAGGCGGTGAATGCTGCGCCGACTTCCGGATGCTTGCGCGCCAGTGCGACGGTGGCCTGCAGATAGCCCAGCTTGGAGCCGCAGTCGTAGCGGGTGCCCTTGAACGGATAGGCCAGCACCGCCTCTTCCTTCAGCAGCGCGGCGATGGCGTCGGTCAGCTGCAGTTCGCCGCCGGCGCCCGGCGTGATCGCGCGCAGGTGATCGAAAATGCGCGGCGTCAGTACGTAGCGGCCGACCACCGCCAGCGTGGACGGCGCCACTTCGGGCTTCGGCTTCTCGACGATGCCGGTCACGCCGTACAGGCCGCCGACGTCGGCGTCGGTACTGACGATGCCGTAGCTGCCGGTCTGGCTGCGCGGCACCTGCTGCACGCCGAGGATGGAGCGGCCGAAACGGTCGAAGATGTCCGTCATCTGCTTCAGGATGGGCGGCTCGCCGTCGATCAGGTCGTCGGCCAGCAGCACGGCGAACGGCTCGTCACCGACGACCGGCGCCGCGCACAGCACGGCGTGGCCCAGGCCAAGCGGTTCCGACTGGCGGATGTAGATGCAGTTCACATGCTTGGGCACCGTGTTGCACAGCGCCAGCAGGTCATGCTTCTTCTTCATCTCGAGTTCGTGTTCGAGCTCGTAGGCCTTGTCGAAATGGTCGGCGATCGAGCGCTTGGTGCGACCGGTGATGAAGATGAGGTCGGTGCAGCCGGCGGCCACGGCTTCTTCGACGGCGTACTGGATCAGCGGCTTGTCGACCACCGGCAGCATTTCCTTCGGGTTGGCCTTGGTGGCGGGCAGGAATCGGCTGCCCAGGCCGGCGACGGGAAATACAGCTTTGCGTACGGATTTCATCGTTCTATGGCTCCCTTTTCTCGAGCATCGACATGAGCCCGGATTCATCGAGAATATTAATGCCCAGTTCTTGCGCTTTTGTGAGCTTGGAACCGGCGTCCGTGCCAGCCACCACGAAATCGGTCTTTTTCGACACGCTGCCGGCCACTTTCGCACCCGCAGCCTCAAGCAAGTCCTTGGCCTGATCGCGCGAAAGCGTGGGCAGCGTGCCGGTCAGCACCACGGTCTTGCCGACCAGCGGGCCGCTCGCCACCTGTGCTTCGCCCTCTTCCCAGGCGATGCCGCAGGCGCGCAGCTGCTCGACCACCTCGCGGTTGTGCGGCTGCGCGAAGAAGGTGTGGATGCTGGCCGCGACCACCGGACCGACGTCCGGCACCTGGGCCAGTTCCTCGACCGAAGCGTCCATGATGCGGTCCATGCTGCCGAGGTGGCGTGCCAGATCCTTGGCGGTCGCCTCGCCGACGTGGCGGATGCCCAGACCGAACAGGAATCGCCCCAGCGTGGTGCGCTTGGACTGTTCCAGTGCGGTCACCAGGTTCTCCGCCGACTTCACCGCCATGCGATCCAGTTCGGCCAGCTTGAGCACACCCAGCCGGTAGAGGTCAGGCAGGCTGCGGATCAGTCCGCCATCCACCAGTTGCTCGACCAGCTTGTCACCCAGTCCTTCGATGTCCATCGCGCGACGCTGCGCGAAATGCAGCAGCGCCTGCTTGCGCTGCGCCGAACAGTACAGCCCGCCGGTGCAGCGATGATCGACCTCGCCTTCTTCACGCACCACGTCCGAACCGCAGACCGGACAGTGGCTGGGCATCGAGAATGCCCGCGCATCTGCCGGCCGTCTGTCCGACAGCACCGACACGACTTCCGGAATCACGTCGCCGGCCCGGCGCACGATGACGGTGTCGCCGACATGCACGTCCTTGCGGCGGATTTCGGACTCGTTGTGCAGCGTCGCGTTGGTCACGGTCACGCCACCGACGAACACCGGCGCCAACCGCGCCACCGGCGTGAGCTTGCCGGTGCGTCCGACCTGCACCTCGATGTCCTGCACCGTGGTGAGCGCTTCCTGCGCCGGGTATTTGTGCGCTACCGCCCAGCGCGGCTCGCGGGTGACGAAACCCATCTTCGCCTGCAGCGCCAGGCTGTTCACCTTGTAGACCACGCCGTCGATGTCGAAGGGCAACGTGGGCCGCGCCTCGGCGATGCGCGCGTGGAAGGCGGCCAGCGCTTCGCCACCGCTGCACACCGCGCGGTGCTCGCTGACCGGCAGGCCGAACGCGGACAGCGCGTCGAGCACGCCGGCGTGGGTGTCGGGCAAGGTCCACCCGCGCACTTCGCCGAGGCCGTAGGCATAGAAGGACAAGGGCCTCTTCGCCGCGATGGCAGGGTCGAGCTGACGGATGCTGCCGGCCGCACCGTTGCGCGGGTTCACCAGCGTCTTTTCGCCGGCCTCAATGGCACGCGCGTTGAAGGCCTCGAAATCATCGCGCCGCATGTAGACCTCGCCGCGCACCTCCAGCACCTCGGGCAGGCCGGGCGCGTCGAACAGCGAGGGCTGACCCTTGGTCGGAAGCGGCGTCAGCGCCAGCGGCACATCGCGGATGGTGCGCACGTTCTGCGTCACGTCCTCGCCGGTCTCGCCGTCGCCGCGCGTGGCGGCGAGCACCAGCACGCCATTTTCATAGCGCAGATTGATGGCGAGGCCGTCGAACTTCAGTTCGGCGGCATATTCGACCGGCGGCGCCTCCTCGCTCAGCGCCCCCAGCCCCAACTCGCGCCGCACACGGGCGTCAAAATTCAGCGCGCCGCTTGCCTCGGTATCGGTTTCTGTGCGGATGGACAGCATGGGCACGACGTGGCGCACCGGCGCGAAGCTGTCGAGCGGCTTGCCGCCGACGCGCTGCGTCGGCGAATCGGCGGTGCGCAGCGCCGGGTATTCGGCTTCCAGCGCCTGCAGTTCGCGGAACAGGCGGTCGTATTCCGCGTCCGGAATTTCCGGTTCGTCGAGTTCGTAGTAGAGGCGGTCGTGACGGGCGATCTGCGCGCGCAGCTCGGCCGCGCGCGCAAGGACAGCCGCGTCCATCAGCTGAACAGGCGGCGCGCCGACGCGCTGCCCGGGGCGACGCCGAACTGCGTCATGCGGGTCTGGAATTCGGCGATCTTGCCGCGGATCAGGCCGAGCGAAGCCGGCGACAGCGGCTGCCGGTTGTCATCGACCACGCGGGCACCGAGCGCGTGCGCGAACTGTTCGGCCAGGGTGACCATGCGGTCGAAGTTGCGTGCGCCGTCGGCGACCGTGGGCACGTCGAGCAGCAGCGTCACGCCCGGCGTCTGCAGGTTCTTCATCGTTTCGGCAATGAACTCGGCGGCATCGAGGTTGCCCAGCGTGTAGATCGTCGCGCCGGCATCGTCGCGCGCGCGGAACAGGCCGTTATCGAGCGCGAAGCCCTGCGCTTCGGCCAGACCGCGCAGCTTGGTGCCGGAAATCGGGTGCTCACCGGCCACCAGGTTGAGGCCGATCTGCACGTCGACCGACGCGGCAAAACTGTCCAGATCACGCGCACGCGCCAGCAGTTCTCGTGCGTCCGGAAAATGCACGACGGCGAGGAAGCGGTCGGCGACGGCCTGCAGCGCGTGCGCCAGCGCCGACAGCGACGCCTCGCCGAGCGGGCCGCGGCGATCGGCGAGCTGCACCGCCATTTCGATGCGCGACAGATTGCCGGCGGTATCCGGCGTCAATTCAAGCCAGCGGCCCGCCTGGTCGTCGCGGCCGCGCAGGCGCAGGCCGGTGTCGACCTGGCGCGTCAGCTCGCTCCAGGCGCGCTGGAATTCGGTCGCCGCAATCGGCGCTTCCAGTTCGACGACGATGACTTCTTCGACCTTGGCATCGGCCCAGGCCGGCGCGTCGTCTGCCGGCGCCGCCTTGAGCACCGGCTCACGCTGCGGGGCGAGCTGCACGGTGTCGTCGGCCGCGGCGCTCAGCGGCTCGTCGGTTGGCAGATCGATCGCCGGCCCGACCGGCGTGTCGCTTGCGAGCTCGTTGCCGAGATCGCTGCCCAGGTCGAAATCCAGCGTCGGTTCGACGCGGCGCGACGGCTGGTGCAGCGGATCGATCAGCACGTCGGGCTGGGCGTCGCCGAGTGCGCGCTCGGCGGTGCGGCGGTGGCGTCTTTCCTGCCACAGGTTGTAGCCGATCACGGCGCCGACACCGACCACGCCGAGCGCGATCAGCCCCATCTGCAGTTCAGTCAGTTGCATGAATCCGTATCCCTTTATCCGTTCAGACGCTGAGCGCTTCGTCGCGCAGCTTCAGCGCCGCTTCCATATCGACCTCGACCACGCGCGAACAGCCGCGCTCCTGCATGGTGACGCCGACCAGCTGTTGCGCCATTTCCATCGTGATCTTGTTGTGACTGATGAACACGAACTGCGTCGAAGCGGACATGCGCTTCACCATTTCGCAGAAGCGTTCGGTATTCGTGTCGTCCAGCGGTGCATCGACCTCGTCCAGCATGCAGAACGGCGCCGGGTTGAGCTGGAAGAAGGCAAACACCAGTGCCGTCGCGGTCAGCGCCTTCTCGCCGCCAGACAGCAGCTGGATCGACGCATTGCGCTTGCCCGGCGGCTGCGCGAACACCTGCAGGCCGGCGTCGAGGATTTCGTCGCCGGTCATGACCAGTCGGGCCTCACCGCCGCCGAACAGTTCCGGAAAGATGCGGCCGAACTCGGTATTGACGCGATCATACGTCTCCTTGAGCAGGGCGCGCGTGTCGCGGTCCATGCGCCGGATGGCGTCTTCCAGCGTGGCGATGGCGTCACGCAGATCGGTCGACTGCGCGTCGAGATAACCCTTGCGCTCATTCGCTTGCGCCAGCTCTTCCAGCGCGGCGAGGTTCACCGCTCCGAGTGCAGCGATTTCCCGCGTCAGGCGGCTGATTTCGGCCGTCAGTGCGCCCTCGCGCACCTTCTCCGCCTCGCCCTCGGCCAGCAGCGCATCGAGCCGTCCCTCTGGCAATTCGATCTCGCCGAGGCGCTGCGCGTACTGCTCGGCATTCAGCGCGGCCGCCTGCTGCTTCAGCTTCAGTTCGGCCAGCCGCTCGCGCGCCGGCGCCAGCAGTTGTTCTGTGTTGGCGCGCTGCGATTCGAGTTCGCGCAGCTGGGCGGCCAGCACTTCCTGCGCGTCGCGGCAGGTGGCCAGCACCTGTTCGCGCGCCCGGCGGTTGTCCAGCACCTGCTGCAGCCGGCTGTCTATGCTGCCTTCGTCGATCTGCGCGAATTCGTCGCTGCGCAGCGCGCGCTCCAGTTCGGCATTTTCGAGCTGGGTCCTGGCCACCGCGAGGTTGTTCGCCAGATCGGTCAGGCGGCTCGTGCATTCGCGCTGCGAGAAATTCGCCTCCTGCAGTTCGCGCGCCGCCGCCTGATCGGCGAAACGCGCCTCGCGCAACTGGCTGTCGGCGTTCTTCTGCGCCTCGGTCGCGGCGTCGAGCCGCATGCGCTGCACCTCGATCAGTTCGCGCGCGCGCTCGATCTCGGCATCGGCACGTTCCAGGTGCGCGCGCTCGGTCTGCTCAGCCTGATCGACTTCGGCGCGATCGCGCGCCAGCGCAGCTTTCTGCTCGTCGAAACGCGACACCGCCTGCGCCAGCTTGATCTGCTCGACCTGGGCGCTGTGCGCGGCCTGGGTCAGCGACTGCTGTTCGCGCCGCGCCGCGGCCTGTTCCTCGTGTGCGCCGGCCAGCGCCGCCTCGGCTTCGCGCAGCGCCTCGCGCGATTCGGCGAGCTGGGCGTCGGCGAGTTCGATCTCCTCGGCGAGACGTTCGATGTCGCGCGCGCGTTCGAGCACGCCGTGCGTACGTGCGTCCGGCGCGTACAGCGTCAGCGAGGCGCCCTGCGCGACACGGCCTTCCCGGTCCACGCGCAGGCCGCCAACACTGAAATCGAGCGACTCGACGGCGGCGACCGGGCCCAGCCACAGATCGAGCAGTGCGTCCCAGCGCGCGTCGTGGGCGCGCACGCGATGGCGCAGGCTGTCGGCGCCGACGTCCGCACGGGCATCGCTGCCGGGGAGGGCGAGCGTCAGGTTCTGCGGTGCCGCACCGGCCGCACAGGCAGAGGTCAGCGTATCCATGGATGCCGCTTCGAGCGCGCCCAGCCGCTCGCGCAGCACCGCTTCGACCGCCAGTTCCCAGCCGGCATCGACCTGCAGCGACTGCCAAAGCGGCTTCGCGTCCTGCAGGCCGAGCGCGGTCAGCCAGGGGGCGAGCTTGCCGTCGGTCTGCGTCTTGCGCTGCAGCTCGACCAGCGCGTCGCGACGGGCGCGCGTTTCGGTCAGCGTCCGCGTGGCTGCACGTTCGGCGTCCTGCGCGTTACGCACCTGCGCCTGTAGTTGCGGCACCGCGTTCTGCGCCGCCTGCAGACGCTGCTGCGCCGCCTCCTGCGCCATCTGCAGCGATTCGAGCTTGTCCTGTGCCTGCGCCAGCGCCTCGCGGTCTGGCTCGATCAGCTGCGCCTCGTCGTGCGCGATGCGCTCGCGCCGGCCAGCCAGCGAATTGAGCGTGCGGCCGGCGTTGGCACGGTGGGTTTCCTCGACCTTGAGCTGCTGCTCGACCGCGGCCAGTTCGCGCCGCGCAAGATTGGCCTGCTGCTCGGCTTCCTGGAAGGCGGCTTCCGCTTCGGGCAGCAGCGCGCTGGTCGTTTCGTGACGCGCTTCCGCCTGTTCGATGCGGTGCGCCGCGTGCTCAGCCAGTTCGGTCCAGCGGCCGGTGTCGGTTTCGATCGCCTCGATGCGCGCGCGCCAGTTCGCGACCTCGGCTTCGAGCTGGGCGATGCGCGCTTCAAGCTTGTGCCGGTTCTCGGCGGCGCGCTTCAGGTCGTCTTCGAGTCGACTGGCTTCGGCATTGGCGGTCAGCAGTTCGGCCTGGGCCGCGTGCACCGCCTCGGAACTGGCGAAATGTTCGGTGCGGATGCGCTCCAGCGCCGCCTCGTGGTGGCGCAGCGCCGCGGTCTCGCGCTCGATGTCGTTCTCGATGCGGCCGGCTTCCAGCGTCAGCGCGTCGGCCTCGGCCGCTGCCGAACGCTGCTTCATCGCCCACAGCAGCGCCTGCCGCTCGGACAGGCGGCGGTTCATGTCGGTGTAGCGGGCTGCGATCTCCGCCTGCTTCTGCAGTCGTTCGATACGCGTGCCCAGTTCGCCGACGATGTCGTCCAGCCGCACCAGGTTGTCGCGCGCGTCGTCGAGCCGGCCCTGGGTTTCCTTGCGCCGCTCGCGGTACTTGGTGATGCCCGCCGCCTCTTCGAGGAAGGCGCGCAGCTCTTCCGGCCGCGCCTCGATGATGCGGGTGATCATGCCCTGCTCGATGATGGCGTAGGCGCGCGGGCCCAGGCCGGTACCGAGGAACACGTCGATCACGTCGCGCCGGCGCACGCGGGTGTTGTTGATGAAGTAATCCGACTGGCCGTCGCGCTCCAGCACCCGCTTGACCGCGATTTCGGCGTACTGCGACCACTGCCCGGCCGCCCTGCCCTGCGCGTTGTCGAACACCAGTTCGACGCTGGCCCGGCCCACCGGCTTGCGCGTACCCGAGCCGTTGAAAATGACGTCGGTCATCGCGTCGCCGCGCAAGGCGGACGCGCGCGACTCGCCGAGCACCCAGCGCACCGCGTCGATGATGTTGGATTTGCCGCAGCCGTTCGGCCCCACCACGCCGACCAGCTGGCCGGGCATCTGTATGGTGGTCGGATCGACGAAGGTCTTGAAACCGGCGAGTTTGAGCTTGGACAGTCGCACGGGTCGGCGGCGGGCGGGGCAGAGTCGGGCAGATGAGGCCGGGAATGGCCGGATTGGCGCGAATGATAGCATCGCCCCCCGCTCTCCGGCTTTGACCGGGTGGGCACGGCCGGGCGGCAAACGCCATGCCGCGCACATCGATACGGTCGGTCAGTCCTGCAGCAGCCGGCCGGTTTCAGCGCGTCCGTTGTGGCTCATTGCATGATCGGGCACCACACCGGGCACGACGGCGGTTTCGCGGCGGTGCTGCGGCGATCACGTCCGCGCCTGCCTTGGCGATCACATCAACAGGACGGCGCGCGCAAGCGGTAGTCGGCACAGCGCGCTACGAAGTCGCGCGTGCTCTTGGGCATCGGCACCCGTGCCCGCGTGATGTCACTCAGCAGTTCCGTGCCCTGACGGATCAGGCGCACGCCCAGATCGAGATCGCGCCGTTCGGCATCCGTACAGTCCGCATCGTCCGGCACGAAGGCGAGCAGTTGTTCAGCCGACACCGCGAAGCTGGCCCAGACATCGAAGATGGACTTGTCCGTGCGCAAGGTTTCCGTCTTGATCTTGGCTGCATCGGCGAAGCTCACGACAAGGTCGGAAATCCCCTTGAAGCGCGGGCGATTGCCGAAGGTGTCGCACAGTTCGCCGGCGATCAGGTCAATATCGCGCATGGTGAGCGCGATCTTGATGTAGCGGCTTTCGTAGAACGACTCGACCGGCACCGAAAATGCCTTGAACGGCTCGCCCCACATTTCGTCGATGCCTTCTTCGCCGCTGCGATGCCGCACCGAGCGCCCAAGTTCCAGCGCCTCCTGAAGACAGCGGCCGCACTCGCGCATCAGGCCGTTATCGCTGTCGATCTCGACGCCCGCCGCCTGCAGTTCGACCAGCCTCGTGAAAATGTCCGTCGCACGGTTGAACAGCGCCCCCGCGAGCATGCCGCCCTTGACCCGCTTGAGCGCCGGATCCTGCTCGGCATCGTAGGCGGCGCGTGCTTCGGTCAGCCGGGAGCCCGGAATGTTGATGCCGTGCTCGACATGGTTGAACAGGCGCCGGGTCAAGGCCTCGATCAGCTTCTTCTTCGCCGACAAGGAGTCAGCGGGCGGCTCGTAGATCTTGATCCAGTAGCCGTAGTAATGCACCCGGTACTCGCCCGCCACCTTGCGCTTGCAGCCGAGTGGGTAGATTTCTTCGGTATCGCGTTGCATCGCTCGATCCACACGAAGGTAACGATTTCATGCTAGGCCAAAAGTCGTATCTTGTGCAGTGCAACACCTGTCACATCCGTACCAATTCACGCATTCTTGCGAACGCGTGAAAAGCGACCTTACGGCTCCCTCGCCGCGCATGACGCGAAAGCACGGGCAGCGGTCCTTCTGCCTGAGGCAAGCTGTGTCTGCTGCGGCACGCGAACTGGCCCGTTCGTGCCCACTGCCTTAAGATGACGCCTCAGTCGAAAGAACCGTCATGGCACTGACCATGGAAGGCTTTCATCCTTGAAATCGAATGGGGTGAAAATGAGCAAGCCTTTCATTTCTCTGTGCCCGGAGATCACCCGGGCCAACGCGCTGAATCTGATGGACTGGCTGGAGGACGAGAACGTCGTCCGCTACCTGAGCGATTCGCGACATGTCTCCCGCCACATCGAACAGGTCGTCAGCCGGGTGCAACTGCCCGTCCTGACCCATCTGTTCAACCAGGGCGGCCGCTTCTTCATGGCTTGCGACCGGGACGACCGGCCGGTGGGCTTCGTCCGCCTCGTCAAGAGCGGCGCGGACTGCGAAATCGTGCTGGTCATCGGAGACCGCGAAAACTGGGGCCGCAGGCTGGGCGCCAGTGCGCTGCGCGAAGGCATGAAGCTCGCCTTCTTCGACATGCGGGCCGAGAAGCTGATCGCCAGGATTCACGCCGACAACACGCGCTCGCTGAAGGCCTTCCTGCGCTGCGGCTTCGTGCTCGAAAGCGAGACACCGACGCTGAAGTCATTCGCCATGAGCTGGGAGCGCTATCTGCAGCGCCTGCGCGAGGACACGGCCAACGATCCGTCCGGCATCTACATCACCGAGATCGACCAGAGCCGGCTGCGTACCCTGATCGCGCTGGAAGACGAGGCAGACGTGGTCGATCTGGAACACGAGATCGAACGCGCCATCGTGGTCGAGCCGCAACAGGTGAAACGGGACGTGGTCACGATGAACTCCCGTGCCGTGCTGAATCTGGACGACGAGGAAATGGAAGTGGCCCTGGTCTATCCGGAGGACGCGGACGGCAGCGACGGCAAGCTGTCGGTGTGCTCAAGCATCGGCACCGCCATCCTGGGTTATCGCGAGGGCGATGCCATCGACTGGCGAACGCCGCACCGCACCCGGCGCATCCGGATCGAGCGCGTGCTGTACCAGCCGGAGGCGGCGGGCGATTTCCATCTGTAGGTTCGCCAAGGCTCGGCGCATCCGCAGAACAGGCTTTGCGGCGCCCGGCGAGCGCCGCCTTCCAGCGCATCGGACTACCCGCGAGGAGCCGTTTCGCCTTCCGCCCCCCGCCCAGTCTCTGCTGCGCCTCGAGATACCCCGAAAACAGGCTGGCGGCAATGATCATTGCCCCACCGCTCCATTCCCTGGCCCCCATCACCTCGCCTGCCAGCCACCAGGACGAACAGGAAAGGCGCGATCACGGCCACAGAAGCAGGCGTCATAGCGAGAGCCCACCGATTGGCTGAATGTCAAGTCGGTGAAGACCATCCTTTCGGCCGAACCCCATCTACCTCTCTAGCATGTAAACAGTCGTCTCCAACCCACTCGGGTACGCATGCATATTCCGTATGCTTGCTTCGGGAGTCAGGTCCTGACATGTCCATTGGCTTACTGCAAGAGTTTGACGCGGCGGGTCTTGCATGCCGACCACGGTCATAGACTCCAGTTAATAAATGATTTCAAACCTGAAACTCACAGCGCAAGGGATCGGCTGGATTGTTCGTTCAAGAAACAATGAAAAACTGCCAAGACCTCGAATTTCTTGGCAGAAAAGGCATCACACAAATATTGCCGACCGGCACAATCGTCTCCAAAGACGTCCGGTTAAACAGCCCCATTTATTGCGTATCTTGACGACCATTTACATCAATACAAAATGCCGCTCAATGCTACACAGAATATCCGCCGAGGGACTAAGTAGATGAATTATCCGATGCTCTACTGGTTCGTTTCACGCGAATTTATCAGCTTCGTCAAGTTCGCTCTGGTCGCGCTGATCGCGCTCGCTCTGTTTCGCGGCATATGCGGTCTTCTGCGATCGGCGCCAGATCGAACGGCGAAGATTCGTCGTCTGGGCTGGCTTCTGGCGTTCACCGTGCCCGTAACCGCCTACCTCATCGGCCACGAGATAGCCGAGCGACGTGAAGCTGCTCGACGTTGGGCCGAGAGGCAAGCATATGTCAGCGCAGCTTGGGCCCATTTCAAAGCACGCTGTGAGAGCGCACACGTAACCTACTAAAAACAGGTGCCGCGACAGGAGGGGGTCTACATCATGAAGCCAACCAAAGCACCGACGCCTGAACAATTCAGAGATCAGTATTGGATGGGAGACCCTTACGATCTACCAGACACAGCGGAATACGAAGCACGTGAATTGTTGTTCTCCCGCCAACCGAGAAACAACATCAATGATGCAGCAATATCTCGCAGCGAACGAGGCGGCTTCGATTACGTTGAAGCCCCCGCCCCGGGGCAAGGGGAACAGCATCTGCGATATAGCCCCAAATGGAAAAAGAAAAAGAACGACGCGGGGTCGGAATACTACATTTTTGACAGCGAAGCTAGCAAGCAGCCTGAGGTTGTTTCAAACAGGGAATCAATGTATGGATTCAAGTGGGAGGATATTTCCACAAATAAAGATCGTTATTACTGGGTGGCCGGCGGGCGAATGACCGTTGTCAACCTGGAGACAGGTGAATTGATTGCAGAACGCATTGGATATTTGATCGAACCAAGGTTCGGATCGTGGTCACCAACGTTCAATCAGAGCCCGTGGCTATCGGCCCGATCCTACCCGTCACGCCGTGAGGAATATCACGAACAGTATCAAACGGTCTGCGAACGCCCATTAGACGGACACAAGCAGTTCGTTACGAATCGCCGGGAGCTGATTTCAAAGGCGTTGGGAACCTGGCCTGTTACCGAATCAAATGGAGACAGAAGGTGAGCTCAAGCACACAAACCTCCTGAACCATGCATGCAAAGATTCACGTGGCATCGAAGTCGGTTCTTGACGAAGTACTTCTTCGGCCGTGAGTCCGTAGAGTGCCCGACTTTTTCAAGCGTGCAGGGCCTCTCATTCACCACCCTCCCGCTCTGGCTCCAAGTGCCCCGAAAACAGACTGGCCGCGATGATCATCGCGCCGCCTATCCATTCCTTCACGCCCATCACCTCACCCGCCAGCCACCAGGACGAAATCGCGGCGACCACCAGTTCGAACAGGAAGAGCGCGATCGCGGCGTTGGCGCTGAGGAAGGTGATGCCGTACTGCACCACCAGATTGACCAGCAGCAGCACGCCGCCGATCAGCGCCAGCAGCAGCCAGGTGTCGGCGCCGATGGCGGCGAACTGCTGCAGCGGGGCTTCGCCGCGCAGCCAGGCAGCGACGGGTGCGACGGCGATGACGCCGAGGAAGACGGCCATCACTTTCTGCTCGATCTCGATGTGGGCGGTGCGGCGGATCAGCACGTTGGCGAGCGCGAAGCAGACGCCGGCGCCCAGGCCCATCCACTCGGCCGAGCCCTGCGGCCAGGGCAGACCCAGTTCCGGCCGCCACAGCATGACGAAGGCGCCGGCCAGCGACAGCGCGATCACGCCGGCGCCGGCCCGGGTCAGCCGTTCGCCCAGCAGCAGGCGCGACAGCAGCACGGTCCATAGCGGCGACAGGTAGAACAGCAGCAGCACGCGCATCACCACGCCGTCCAGGGTGCCCAGCACATAGCCCAGATTGGTGCCGGCCGCCGCCAGCGCCAGCGCGACCAGCCAGAAGCTGGGCCGGGTGCGGCGCAGTACCGGCCACAACGGGATCAGGCCGAACAGGAAGGCGAGACCGTAGGTGATGAAGGTGGCGGTGACGCCGCCCATGCCGGCGGCTTCTATGACGCGGTAGGGGTACCAGATGAGGCCCCAGATGACGGCGCCGGCGAGCAGCGCGATCGAGGGCAGCAGCCGTGAAGACGGCCGGCGGGAAGTGAGCATCGGGACGTATACTTATGCGTTTCCGGGCGCCGCGGTCGGCGTCACCGGCTTCAAGGACCGAAACTGCTGACTTTCATGCTGAACGACACCCTGCCCGTCACGCCCCATCTGTCTCTGCTCCAACCCTATCCCTTTGAAAGACTGAAGGAACTGACCGCCGGCGTGACCGGTCCGGCCGATCTGCCGCTGGTGCGCCTGTCGATCGGCGAGCCGCAGCATGCCACGCCGCAGCTGATCAAGGACGCGCTGACCGGTGCGCTGGACGGCCTCGCGGTGTATCCGACCACGGCCGGCATCGACGCGCTGCGCGAGTGTATCGCGGCCTGGCTGCAGCGCCGCTACGGTCTGCCGGCGGTGAATGCGGCGACCCAGGTGCTGCCGGTGAATGGTTCGCGTGAAGCGCTGTTCTCGTTCGCGCAGTGCGTGATCGACGCCAGCCGGCCGGACGCCAAGGTGCTGGCGCCCAATCCCTTCTACCAGATCTACGAAGGCGCGGCCCTGCTCGCCGGCGCGCAGATCGCCTTCTATAACCAGTTGCCGGACGATCGCTTCGCCTGCAACTTCGACCGCATCCCGGACGCCGACTGGGCCGGCGTACAGCTTGTGTACGTGTGCTCGCCGGCCAATCCCTGCGGCAAGGTGATGACGCTGGACGAGTGGCGCACGCTGTTCGAACTGGCCGACCGCCACGGCTTCGTCATCGCCTCCGACGAGTGCTATTCGGAAATCTATTTCGACGAGGCCGCCCCGCCGCTCGGCGGCCTGCAGGCCGCACAGGCGCTGGGCCGCAGCGCATTCGAGCGGCTGGTGGTGTTTTCCAGCCTGTCCAAGCGCTCGAACGTGCCGGGTCTGCGCTCCGGATTCGTCGCCGGCGACGCCCGCCTGCTCAAGCGCTTCCTGCTCTACCGCACCTACCACGGCAGCGCGATGGGGCTGGCGGTGCAGCGCGCCAGCATCGCGGCCTGGCAGGACGAGGCGCACGTGCGCGACAACCGCGACCAGTACCGCGCCAAGTTCGACGCAGTGCAGCCGCTGATCGCCTCGGTCATGGATTCGCCGCTGCCGGACGCCAGCTTCTACCAGTGGGCGCGCACGCCGATCGATGACGCCGAGTTCGCCCGCCGGCTGCTCGCCGAATATAATGTTGCGGTTTTGCCGGGCAGCTACCTTGCCCGCAACGCCCACGGCATCAACCCGGGGGCAGGCTTCGTCCGCATCGCGCTGGTGGCACCCGCCGGCGAGTGCATCGAGGCCGCCGAACGCATCGTGCAGTTCTGCCGCGCGCTCTGAGCCGCGGCGCCACTACCCTCCACACCATAAAACTTACGGGACACCCTCCATGCAGGCCGCACAGCAGATCATCGAAACCGCCTTCGAAAACCGCACCCAGTACTCGCCGACCAATGCGCCGGCCGAGGTGCGCGAAGCCATCGACTTCGTCCTTTCGCAGCTGGACAGCGGCGCACTGCGCGTTGCCGAGCGCATCGACGGCGAGTGGGTCACCCACCAGTGGATCAAGAAGGCGGTGCTGCTGTCCTTCCGCATGCAGGACAACGTCGTCATGGACGGCGCCGAAACGCGCTACTACGACAAGGTGCCGATGAAGTTCGCCGGCTACGACGAGGCGGCCTTCCGCGCCGGCGGTTTCCGCGTCGTGCCGCCGGCCACCGTGCGCCGCGGTGCCTTCATCGCGAAGAACGCGGTGCTGATGCCGTCCTACGTGAACATCGGCGCCTACGTCGGTGAAGGCACCATGGTCGACACCTGGGCCACCGTCGGTTCCTGCGCGCAGATCGGCAAGAACGTGCACCTGTCGGGCGGCGTCGGCATCGGCGGCGTGCTGGAGCCGGTGCAGGCCAACCCGACCATCATCGGCGACAACTGCTTCATCGGCGCCCGTTCCGAAGTGGTCGAAGGCGTCATCGTCGAGGACAACTGCGTCATCTCGATGGGCGTGTACATCGGCCAGAGCACCAAGATCTATGACCGCGCCACCGGTGAGGTGATGTACGGCCGGGTGCCCGAAGGTTCGGTCGTCGTGTCCGGCAACCTGCCGTCGGCCGACGGCAAGTACAGCCTGTACTGCGCGGTCATCGTGAAGCGGGTCGACGCGCAGACGCGCGCCAAGACCAGCATCAACGAACTGCTGCGCGCCTGAGCCCTTACTGATCCACTGAAGTCGCTGCCGTCGGAGGCCCGCCGTGATTCTCGACAAGCTGTTCCAGGTCATGGCGGACAAGAACGCCTCCGACATCTTCATTTCGGCCGGCGCGCCGATCGCGATCAAGATCCAGGGCACCACGGTGCCGATCAACCAGCGCGTGATGGATCCGGAAACGATCCAGCGCATGGCCTACGAAATGCTCAGCGACGAGCAGCAGCAGAAGTTCGAGAAGACGCGCGAACTGAATCTGTCCTTTGGCCGGCGCGACCTCGGCAATTTCCGGGTCAACATGTTCTGGCAGCGCGGCAGCATCGCCATGGTGGTGCGCTACATCCTCGGCGACATTCCGCCGCTCGACACGC